>Ga0326728_10001238_pt1 | contig 91573 bp, 71 predicted proteins | sample MB3enrmetagenome_FD_207602 | JGI IMG/M metagenome (GOLD analysis project Ga0326728, IMG submission 207602) | Lab enriched peat soil microbial communities from McLean, Ithaca, NY, United States - MB31MN | ecosystem: Environmental > Terrestrial > Soil > Wetlands > Peat | place: USA: New York... | reverse complement strand
CCCGCAGAATTGTAATAGGTATTGGGGATCAGCGCTGTGGGTTCAACCGTGGGGAGGGTGTCGTTGACGCTGGCTAACAAAGAAACCGTCAGATTGCCAGGCGCCACGATGTCCGGCTTGACATAGTTGTCGATCCCCGTGGGCCCCTTGGAGCTGTAGGAGGCGATCAGGTCATCGGTCCGGTTGGGCGTCCCCTCATTCTTCATGGCGCCCACCGTGATCACGAAGGGATCATTACCGGGCGAGGTCACGGTCCCGTAACCGTTGTTGCTGACGGAGTTATCCCGTCCATCGTTGCCGGCGGCCACATCCACGACAATGCCTGCCTTCCAGGCAGCTTCCACGGCTTGGCAGAGGGGGTCCTGGGCAGAGCTTTCCATGATAGGACCGCCTACCGAGAGATTGATGACCCGGATGTTGTAGGTACTCGCCAGGGCAATGGCTTGGTCAATGGCGGCGATCACGTTGCTGGTTGTTCCGTCACCATTTTCGTCCAGCACCCGAAGATTAATCAGGTTGGCGTTCGGGGCGATGCCCTGGAGCGTGCGCGTGCACGTGGTGCAGATCGAATCGGCGCCATTCCCCGCCACAATGCCCGCCACGTGCGTACCGTGTCCATAAAAGTCTTCCGTGCCGGTACCCACAAAGTCCTGGCTGTAGACGACGCGGCTGCCCAAATCGTTGACCTCGGTGATCCCACTATCAATAATCGCTATGCCGATCCCCGTACCATTGAGGCCTAGTTGCCAAGCTACAGGGGCGTTCACCGTGGCGGCGGTCAGATCCAGTTTCCCCTTCACTGGGCGGTCGGGCGTGATGAAGGTAACGTTTGGGTTCTTGGCAAGCTGCTCGAGCAACCAGGCTGGCACCGTGTAGGCCCCCGCCCTGATGTTTCCATACCGCCTTTTCACCGCTCCGCCCTGGCCAAGCACCCATTGGTGATCGGCTCCAGTCGGTAAATGTTTGTACTGGATTATGACATCCACCTTTGACTTGGAGTTGACACCATGTAGGTCCCGTCCGAGCTTCGGGTTTTGCGCAAAAGCAAAGCTCGCGCTCAGTAACAGAACTGCTATTTTCAATAGGTTTCGCATGATCCATCCTTGGCTTGTTTTTGTCATTTGCATCGCCCGTCGGTACGCATAGCAAGGCCTTATATTCGCTAAAATTAGGTCTCTTGGGAGGGAATGGTCATATACAGAGCAACATAAGTTATTGCGCATTGCCCCAAAGTGGCACTCTGTGACCGCCGTTCGGCGCTCCCAGGGCTCCACTCCAATTTATTTCGCTCTGCTTATAGGCATCCAGGGTGCCAATGGCTCGCCAACCATAACTCGTGTGATTTCAAGTCGTTAGTCAAGATGGCCAAGCTCAGGATGGGTGCCAAGTTGTCTCCGCAAAGGGAAGGCAGGGAATGAGCTGAGGAAGATATCCTCATGAAAAATCGAGGGTTGGACAAAGTGGACAGCGTAGTGTCAATTTGACTTCGGACCAATAGCTTGGTATCAGCAAGGAAAAGAAGAGATTTGGATGATGTGTTGACGGAGAACAAACAAGGGGGATATGGGTCTTGATATCGGGAGGCACGCTACCCTGAGACCTTCTTTATTCAGGCAGCCATGCAACGCGCGTCCTCAATTTCGTAGCGCCTTACTTTCCTGCTGATCGTCCTCTTGGAGATGCCCAGCATGGCGGCTGCACGCTCGAAACTTCCACCGGTCTTCGCAAGGGCCTCGATGATCATCTGCTGCTCCATTTCCTTCAACCGGGTGGGCGCCATACAATTGGGATCACGTACCCGTGCATTGATCTCGGGTGGCAGGTCTACCAAGGTTATTTTTGGACCCTTGGCGAGAACACCTGCTGCCATTACTGTGTTTCTCAGTTCGCGGACATTACCAGGCCAGGAGTACTGCTGCAAGGCCTCTAAGGCCTGGGGCGAAAACGTGGAGGCCGGAGCTGACGCTCGCAGGAAGAGCTCGGCAAGGGGTCCAATATCCTCAGGCCGCTCGCGCAAGGGAGGAACCTTGAGATGGATCTGGCTGAGGCGATAGTAGAGTTCGCGCCGGAAGGCGCCCCGTTGCATCACCTCTCGCAAATCCCGACATGTGGCGGCAATAACGCGGACGTCCACCGACACCTTGCGCACTCCGCCCAGCCGATAGTAGGGGGCCCCATCCAACACGCGGAGAAGCTTGACCTGCGTCCTGGGTTCCAACTCCGCGATCTCGTCTAGAAACAAGGTGCCGGTGTGGGCAAGTTCGAACAGGCCCTGCTTCGTTGACTCGGCCCCGCTAAAAGCGCCCTTCTCGTATCCGAACAACTCGCTTTCCACCAAGTGCTCCGGAAGGGCGCCAGAGTTGACATCGATCCAGGGATTGTTGCACCGTAACGAATACTGGTGAAGGGCGCGGGCGATCACCTCTTTGCCGCTACCACTTTCACCGGTGATGAGAACCGCGGCGCTGCTGCGCGCGACCTGCTGCACAGTACGCACTAACTCCCGCATGGACGCGCTGGCAAACACAAAGTGTGTGCCCAGGAGGGATTCGGCGTGTGGCAGGAGAGCTAGACTGGTCATGTTTGCTGAACGCGTAAGGTAGACCATTAGCTCGCGGTCGATCAAGATTACGGTCGGTCGATTACGAAGGTGCCATACCGTGCGACATTATATCCTCACAAAAGGGCACTGTCGTTCCAGCACCTAGGTGCCATACCGAGTGACAATATGTCTTCGGGAGATTTGAGGCGTCCAGAACCAGTCCACATGGCCCCACTGACGGTGGTGGCTACCCGCTAGTTAACCTGGCCGGGAGGAAGGCACTCGACCAGTTCAACCTCACCTTGGGATTGGAGTTTCACCGATTTCGCTGCGAAGGGAACAAAGAAATACGTTCCTTTCTTCACGCTTTGGATACCGGAGGGGCTCATTATGGATCCCTGCCCGCTCGTCACCACATAGACAGCCAGACTCTCCAGGGCACAGGATTTGCGCACGGTATATCGATTCACGGCAAAACAAGGAGTGTCCTCGAACGAAATAAGGACTTCCTTTTTGAAGTCGGCGTTTTCTTGGGCGAGCGAGGGCTTCTTTCTTCCTTGTGCTAGAACCTTAGGGCCGACCCGCTGCAAGTCGAAACAACTAAGGGCCACATCCTGGGCAAGTCCCAAATACATCTCCTGATCGGAAAGGCGATAGCGATCGCACCAACGCTCCGGTTGGATGGTGAAGTCGGTTGGTTCTTGAACCTCCAGAATCAGGCATCCGGCTCCGATGGCATGCGCGACGCGCGCCGGAATCAGCCAAACCTCTCCGACCCTGGCCTCCACTTCTTGCATCAGACCGGAAAACGCGTCACCGGGCTGTTCACTCTTGGCCACGGCTTCCTCGAGATCGGCCGCGGTGACGCCATTCCTGAAGCCGAAGAAAAGCTTGGCACCCGGCCGGGTCGCGAGAATGACCCAGCACTCGGTTTTTCCATGACTGCTCGCGAAATGTTTCCTGGAGAAATCCGGATCGGGATGTGTCTGCGCGGGCAGGCGGACGGCGCTATCGAGGATCTTCACCAATATGTCGAATCCCTTGCCACCCGTCATCTCTTCCGGGTAGGCGGCCAGCAAAGCCGCGAAAGAGGTCTCTTCTCCCCTGATTCTCGACAGCCCTTCATCGGGCGCTCGCACTTCCTTGTTCAAAGCTCTTACCGCGGAGGCAATCCACTCCTCAGGAAAGTTGCCATCCACCGCTTCGTCTCCAAAGAAGTCATGAAAAAGCTTGCCTCCCTCATAAACCCGAAAGACGCGATTACGTTCAAAGAACAACGGAGATTCTAGGTCTGACTTGTTCATCACCGATCGCTCCTATCGTAGGCCGCATTTACGAAACGTCCCCAAAGTTCCGTCCCCTAACGAAGCATCAGCGTACTCTCTCAAACCAAGGCACACAATATACCCTACCAGCCACCAGAGGAGTAGCCCGTAACCCGCCTCAACCCCCGGTGTCGGTTCGATGTTGACTTTCAACCCGGAGTGCTCAGGTCAACGGCTATGAGGCGTAGGGGTAGGGCTTGCCCTACCCGGTCGTGGCGCGGCAATGGACACCGAGGGGACGGCAAGCCGTCCCCCTACATCGGGTTACTGACGATCGGCGAGAGGAACTGGCGCAAGGCCTCCTGAACCTCGTCAAGCTTTCCGGTAAAGAAGTGGTCAGCGTCCTCGACCCAATAAATCCGCTTCGGGTCTTGGAGGGCGTCATAAAGCGCCTGAACCTCGGCGCGAGGTCCGAATTCATCGCGCGTTCCCTGGATGATCATCTTCGGTTTACCGACCGCCCGGAGGAAAATGAAGTCGTTCGAGGCCACCGGAACTCCCAATCCTATCAACGTGCAGACGCGCAAGTCGGCCGCTCCCACGGCCATGCCAACCCAGGCTCCGAAGGAGAAGCCGATCAAACAAACCGGCAGTTCGGGAAAGCGAGCGGAGAGATAGTCCAGAGCGGCGCGGACATCCTCTCTTTCACCGGCGCCGTAGGCAAAGGTTCCAGCGCTCTTACCGGCCCCGCGGAAATTGAAACGTAGTACAGGGATGCCGAGGTGCAGGGCGGCTTTGGCAGCGCGAAAAACGACCTTGTTGTGCATCGTCCCGCCGTAAAGCGGGTGGGGGTGGCAGACGAGGGCCACCTGAGTCGGAACAACCTGGGGGTTCGACTCGAGCAACGCTTCGAGCCTTCCGGCGGGGCCGGGAATAAAAAGCCGATCGATTTTCGTAATTCACCTCTGCGGGGCGGGACAATTCATTGTAGCGCCGGGCTTTACCCGGCAAGTGCCGCCCTAAAGGGCGGCGCTACGGCAAACGCATTTTCCACACGCAGCAGTAGTGACGCATTTTGAAGTGGCACGGACGTCTCGCCCGTATCCGGACACGGCCAAGATGGCCGTGCCACCACAAACTGAGACGCTACCAAACCGAAGCGCCAGGCGTCGCCGGCGAGCAGATAGTGTAGAATGAAGGCGGGTCGCGCGTCATCATGGGGATGGGCGCGAACTTCTGACGATAGACGCCAGCGAGGAAAATCCATTCGACGCATAGTTCTTCTCCTATTTTTGCTCGTTGCGGGTGCTTCTGCCTATTATTACTTTGTGTATAGGCCGGCGCATCGCCCCACTGGGGAGGTGGCCTACGTGTTGTCCCCGAGCGTCGAAGTCGTGGATACGCCCGCCGAGGTTCGAATCGTCGTCGCCTCACTCCGAAGCGGCGAGCTGGTTGAGATTACGAAGCGGACTCACAATTGGGCGCAAATCCGGACGTCCGACAACGTGACGGGTTGGGTGGAGTTGAAGGACCTGCTCGATTCCCAAACCTATGAGGGGGGCGAACAATTACTCCGCGCAATGGTGAACCTTCCCCCCCAGGCCGATGGCCACACGAGCGGCATCGTGAACCTGCGCCTGGAGCCATCACGAGATGCCGCACAGCTTGGCCAGTTAACGGAAAGCCAGAAGGTGGAAGTTTTTGGCCGGCGCCTGGTGGACCGGCCCGCTCCCGCGGACCAGCCGTCGGCGCCGAAGGTTCGGGACGCGTGGTATCTGGTTCGTGCCCATGGCCACGCGGGCTGGGTGCTGGGGCGGTTCGTGGTGCTCGACATCCCCGCCCCCTTGTCGCCGTATGCCCAGGGGTCGAATATGGTGGCTTGGATCGTCATCAATAAGGTAGCCGATGGCGACGAGTCAGTACCCCAATATCTCGTCGCCGACCGCATGGGTGCGCAAGACGTGGACTTCACCCACATCCGGGTTTTCACCTGGTGGGTCAAGAACCATCACTACGTGACGGCGTACGTGGAAAGCGGTTTGAAAGGCTTTTTTCCGATCCGCGTCGCAACTCTTAATGGCGCCCCTTACTTTCGCTTGCGCCTCGTGGACGACCAGGGCGAAAAGTATCAGAAGGTGTATCGGATGTTTGACACCATCACTCGCGCCCAAGGCACCGTCCCTGGTTGGGAGAGTGACGCGCTGCCGGCCGCCTCCGAGCCCCGTCATCCCAAACATCCGAGGCACCCGAAAAGATGAGCGCACCCTTCGAGCAGGGCCCAGGAATTTCCACGATGCACCGAATTTGCCGGGGGCTCGTCCGGCTGTGGTTTGCACTCTCCTTCCACAAAATCCGCCTGCTGCGCGCCAGGGATGTAACCGAGGCAGGCCCTACCTTATTCGCGGTGAGTCATCCCGCGAGGTTTTTGGATGCTTTGATTCTGACCGCGGCCGGTGAGGGCCCCACGCGCTGTCTGGTGCCGAAGAAGTTGGTGGGTAATCCCCTCGCCCGGTTTCTGGCCGGCAACTTGGGCATGATTCTCACTGACCATGAAGGGCTGCCCACTGGGAAGGAGCTCCGGGCGGCCATGGAGGTCCTGGCCAAAGGGGAAACGCTGGTGGTGTTCGCTGATCAAAGCCCCGCACTCCAGGCCATGACCGGGGCAATGGCCTCCACCGCGGCCTCCCTGGTCGGGCAAGCAGAACTGCAGCTCGCCGCGCGCCGCGTGACGGTCCATCCGGTATATGTTCTCCTGCCGGCATCGTCGTCGCCATCGCGCGAGTTCTTGATTTACATCGACTCCGCCTTGGCTCGCCCGGCGGCAGGTCAAGCGGATGACACGGCTCCCTCCATCGCCGCCGCGCTCGAAGCCAGGTTTCGAGAAAATGCCTTCCGGCTCCGTCCCGGCGACCTTGATTATTTCCTCGCCGACCTTGAGAAAGTGATGCGCGCCCGTATGGAGGAGGACTGGTCGTCGCGTCCTAATTGGAAACAAGATGCCGAGGGTTTTGTGCTGAACCGATTGGTGGCGGACTGGGTCCGGCAGACGAACTACCTCGATCCCGGCAGACTGGTTGCCCTGCGCGAGTCGCTAGACGACTATCGCCGTCTCCAACGGCAATGCGCATTGCATAGGCTGCAGGTCGAGCCTGCAAACTCCTGGGTGCACTCGCGTCTCCGCCGGGCGCTGGTGTTGCTGGAGACCTTGGCCGGCCTGCCCATCGCCCTCTATGGCCTGCTCAATCACCTGCTGATTGGAGCGCTGGCGTTTCTCGCGGGTTCGTTCGGAAAGAATGACTCCCGTGACCGGACTACGGAATGGACGATTCGCGGGGCCATTGTACTGGCGGGCTACGCGGCGCAAGTCTATCTCGTGGCACATCGGTGGGGCAGAGCCGCAGGGGGTTATTACGCGCCCACCTTACCGGCGACGGGCCTCTACCTGTGGAGATATGCGTGGGTACTCGAACACCGGACGCGCCTGCTATTCGTATCACTCACGATCCCGGCTACCACCCGAAGGGCTAAGCGTTTGAGGGACACGCTCCTCGAAGAACTCGACAAGGCGTTGGCCGGGTACGAGGCGGAGGCGAACGTTCCTGGCTGAGACCTCTCCCCCCGAGGGCGAGGGTTGTGGGAGCCCCCCATGGCACTCTTTCTTTCCGAAACAGACGTTCGTGACCTCCTGCCGATGGACCATGCGCTGGAGTGTGTCGAGGCAAGTTTTGTGGCGCAGGGCAGCGGTAACGCCGCATACCATCCACGCGAGCGCATTCTTTTGCCGCAGTTGTCTCTCCATTACATGGCGGGGGCGCTGCCGGATTTGCAGCGGATCGGGATGAAAATTTACACCGCCACTCCCCAAGCCGTGCGGTTCCTGGTTCTTCTCTATGACACCGAGAGCGGCAGGTTGCTGGCATTGATGCAGGCGGACCACCTGGGGCGCATCCGCACGGGCGCGGCCAGCGGCATTGCCACCAAGTACCTGGCGCGGCCGGACGCATCGCGGGTCGGGCTCATCGGCGCAGGCCGTCAGGCGCGCACCCAACTTGCGGCCATCGCCAAGGTTCGAAAGCTTTCCGGGGCGAAAGTCTTCAGCCGCGACGCGCTTCGGTTGAAGAGCTTTTGCCAGGAGATATCGGAACAACTGGGTCTTGCCGTCGAGCCTGCCTCCACCCCGGAAGCCGCAACGCGGTATGGTGAGATTGTGACCACCGCCACGTCCGCCGCGCAGCCTGTTGTGTACGGCGAATGGTTGCAGCCGGGGACACACCTTAATGCCATCGGAGCCAACCGGCCCCAGCATCGAGAACTTGATGACCGGGCCCTCGAGCGGGTGGGACTCATTACTGTGGATTCCATTGAGCAAAGCCGGAAGGAGTCCGGCGACCTCATCGAGGGGTTCTCCAACCTGGGACGAGGTTGGGAGCGGGTTATCGAGCTCTCCACCGTGGTGACCGGGAAGAATCCGGGCAGGTCCTCGCCGGACGAGATCACCCTGTTCAAGTCACATGGCATTGCCTTGTGGGACGTGGCCGCCGCGAGCTACGTCTACAGGCGCGCGCGGGAAGAAGGAAAGGGGAAGGACCTGGAGATTGATTAACGCGGCGGCTGTCCGCCCGCCGACTTTTTCTGCGATGCGTCCGCTTTGATCTCAATCGTCTTGGCAAGGATTTCACCGCTCTCGGCGAGATCTCCCGCAACTCCGATCCTTATGCCTACGTGCAGGTCTTTGGCGGCGCCGGGGCTGCCATCGCTCTTCTTTATTTCCGTCTTGTCGTCCACACGGACGTGGAAGATGATGTTCTCCTCGGTGCTGACGGTGAGCCTGTCTCCGTTGACGGCGGTGATCTTACCTTCCAGAGTGAAGTTCATGTTTTGACCTGCGGAAGGTGCGGTCCCGTGTGGACAGGCCAGAGAGATTTCGGGGTAGGGCAGAATAAGCAGCAGGAAACTCGCGAGGACGGCGATGAGGTTCGGCATCGGTGATAACCTCCTCCTAACCGATGCGCCTATTCTACCTCTTCTTTGTCGCCGAAGCTTAATTACAGAACTCCTGACAGAAAGGGCGGGATAGGGAGGTTCTGCGGAGTTTCTGTAGCCTCCGGGTCAGCACCTGATTTATTGATCGGGGAAGATCACTCCCAGCCCATTGGTCACTCGACCAGAGTATTCAACACCCACTTCCCCAGCCCGGGGAGTGCCTTCCCGGCCCACCCAGACCACTTTGAAAAGCTCGGCATTACTCCCGTAAAGAGGCTGGATCTTCAACTGCATTCCGACACTCAGGGGCAAACGTGTCTTCAGCTTCGCCCCAAACTTGCTCACGGTGACAATCTTCGTGTCCTCGGCGAAGGGCCGGTTGTTCCCCAGCATTCCGGTGATCTTGACGGGGCACCCGATGTTGACGCGCGCACTGCGGCGCAAAGGGAGTGAACCAGAATTTTTTCCCATGGCGTACCTCGCTACAAGCTTTGCCCGCTGGGCATTCGGACGCCGCCACCGGGCCGACCCGGATCACAAATAAAACCTCTTTCGATCTTGTCTATAGTTTAGCATAGGCGGCTTGCCGGAGCGAGATGGGGGGCTAGTACTCTTCAGATATCGGCAACCCATTAAAAAGTCCACTTCAGCCATTCCCTCGTGGGTGGTCCCCCCGCCGGAACATCTCGATCATGTGTTCACACGTCCGCAGGGCGAAGGCCATGAGCGGCATGGTCGTGGTCTTGTCGGTAGGAAAGACGAAAACGCTGGCGTCACAAACGTATAGGTTTTTCACGTCATGCGTCTGCCCGAAACGGTTGGTGACAAACTTCTTGGGATCATTGCCCATACGGCACGGACCCGTTTCGTGATTACTCTTGCCGGTCCATTTCGGCCGGGGTTCGATACCCCAGATCTCCGCGCCGGCGGCCTTCACCAGTTCCGCGATCGCCTGTTTAGCGTGCTCCCACATGGCGAGCACGTTCGGCTCCCATTCAAAATGCACGCGCAGGGCTGGAATGCCGAAGATGTCTTTCACCTCCGGATCGATATCGAGGTAGTTGTTGGGGTTGGGAAGTGAAGGCGCTTGCGTGTCAAAGCTGAACGGGGCCGGATAGTACCGTTTGATGTTTCGTTTGAACTCCGCTCCAAAGCCCTCGAGGTCACGGAAGTAACCTGGAAACGCCGCGCAACCGACATTGGAATAGACGCTGTACCCGCGTATGAAGGTCTCCTCGTGAGGGTCCTTCAGATTCTGCCAGCGCGGCAGCCAGGAGATCGTGGAGGTGGAGATGTTATCCGGCCGGCTTGGCTGGCCCACGAGCTGCGGCAGGATTCCATATGCCGGCGATCCGTACAAATGGTCACAGAGATTATGTCCAAGCTGGCCGCTGGAATTGGCAATCCCGCTAGGCCAATGACGGGACTTGGAATTGAGCATGATGTGCGCGGTTTCGAGGCACGACGCCGCCACCACCACCGCCCTTGCATACACTTCCACTTCCTGCCGCGTGTTGCGATCGACGTAAGCAACGCCCTTCGCTTGGCCGGTCTCATCGACGAGCACCTGGCGGGCGATCGCGTCTGTCCGAATTTCCAGGTTCCCGGTTTTTTCCGCATCGGGAATGGTGAACCATGTGGGCGAGAAGAAAGAGCCGGTATCACACCCTCCATTACAATTGCCGCAGTAGTGGCAGGGCGGATGGCCCTTATGAGCGGTGGTCAGTTGGGCAATCCGGTCCGGTAGATAAGGTATTCCTACCTTTTCCGCTCCTTTTTGCAGGATGTAATCTCCACAACGGAAGGGCATGGGCGCGAGATAAACCCCGTCGGGATTGCTGGGGCGGTTCTGGATGGTGCTGGCGACCCCCATCATCTTTTCGGTTCGCGCGAAATAGGGGTCCATTTCCTCGTAGGTCACCGGCCAGTCCACATCGAAGCCGTCTAAGGTCGCCGCTTTGAAATCGATATCGCCAAAGCGGGCTGAGGAGCGTCCCCAAAAATTGGCTTTGCCCCCAGTCACTTTACAGCGGCACCACTCCCAGTTGGTTCCCGGCGCGTTCACGTAGGTGACGTCATGTTCCCAGAAGCCCTGAGTGTATTCGTTTTCAATGTGGTATCGGGAGAGGCGAGGATCACCAAAACCCCGGTACTTCATGTCATAAGGCTGGCGGTGTCGGCGGTAGTCTTTCTCAGGGTTGATCCGACGCCCATTATTCAAGGCCAGGACTTTTAGCCCCGCCTCGCAGAGCGTCTTGAGGGCCATCCCTCCGCCGGCGCCGGTTCCTATCACGATGACATCGTAATTTTTTTGTGCCATGCTCTGCCTCCCTTCCGCCCTCCATGCCGCCCGTCAAGGCAGGCTTTCGGGCGTCCCTGACTTGCCCCCCAGCTCTTCACGCCACGGGCAGCGGAAGATGGCGGTGTTCCGGATCATCCTGATGGGGGCAAGGTGGCATCGCCGGCCAAAACGGCTCCAGCCCTTTATAGTCCAGTTGTTCCAGGCCGATCCTCGTCGTATAAAAGCCCATCACCGTATACCGGCGAATCAACTCGAAGAAGGCGCGCCCTTCTTCTTCCCCCGTCCGGTGGCGGGCTTTGTACGCCAGAGGTTCGAGAAGGCCGGTTTGTTGTTCCTGCGTGCAATCGAGAAAGCCCTGCTTGAAGTGCGTCTTCGCGTGAGCCTCCAGCCAGTACAGCCCGAACCGGAACCGCTCCTGGATATTTTCCCGGCTCTGCATCGCATCGGGCACCCGCTCCTCGTCGCTGACCGGCTGCTGGTGTGAGGGCGGTTGATACGTGAACATTCCCACCTCTGCGCTGTTGGCCACCATGAAGTCGATAAACTCGCTGACCCCGGCTTCCCGCGCGCCCGGCTTGCCGTCATTGGGGATGATCATCTCCGCCAGCCGCTCGACCATCCGGTACTCCCAGGGCAGGAAAAACTGGGGCACATAGGGATCGGTGGCGACGGGCATTGGCTCACCAGGCGGCATTTCATGGTTGCAGGCAAAAGCCCACCGCCGGAACCCGCCGAACGCTGCCGCCGCCGAAGCGCATGCCAAAATCTGCATGGCCTCGCGACGGCTCGTGCCTTGGTTTGCCATGATTCTGCCTCCCACGCTGGCGACGGCCGGGAGCCGGCGCACCGCGTCATCTTGGATTTCAAATTTCTTGCGCCCTGGGGATGGCGGTCAAATTCAGAGATTGACGAGGCCGAATACGCCGCTCGGTCAACACCGCCGGGCCGGGGTGCCCAATCCCAGCTCGACAATAATCTAACCTGAAATTCGAAAACGCGCTGAGCAATCCTCGCTGCCCGGTTCGCATTTCTAGTTCCTCTTTGTTGTCCTGGCTTGTGTCAACCCACGGCGGCCTTTGGCGAATCGGCTTTGGAAGCATAGAATGGGGTGACCCCAAAAAGCGGTGGCCGAACCACCCCCCTCGCTTGCGGGTGCGAGGGGACACCGACAAGGAGGACACGCTCTCGGATGCGAGCCGTGGTGCAGCGAGTCAAGCGGGCGGAAGTCCGAGTCGGAGAAGAGGTCGCAGGCCGGATTGAGGCAGGCCTTGTGGTGCTGCTCGGGGTGGGAAAGAGCGACACGCCCGCCAGCGCCGAAGTCCTGGCCGAGAAGATCGCGAATCTGCGGGTTTTTGATGACGACCAGGGAAGGATGAATCGCTCCTTGCGGGAGACCGGCGGACAGGCACTGTGCGTTTCCCAGTTCACGCTCTATGGTGATTGCCGAAAGGGCCGGCGGCCGAGTTACGATCAGGCGGCCCCTCCCGACCAGGCGCTCCTCCTTTACGAGAGCTTCGTCGAATCTCTGCGTAAACTCGGAATCCGAACCGAAACGGGACGTTTCCGGGCCATGATGGATGTGGAACTCACGAATGACGGGCCGGTGACTTTGTTGCTCGATTCGGACCGGCGGTTCTGACCCCAGGTGTCAGGATTCAGAATTTAGCTGGCCGAGACTTCGGACCCCCGCTTTAGAGCACGACTTCCATGACTTCAAAGGCGGCGCGGGTGTTCGGGAAGCGCACTTGGGCTCGTTCCTGAATTTGATCGATGGTCCGATCGTCGCTATCCGGGTCGTGGTGGAAGAGGATCAGTTGTTTGACTCCACTCTCCTGGCACACGCTCACGCCTTCATCCCAGGAGCTGTGACCCCAGCCTTTCCGGTCGGTGTTCAGTTGAGTGCGTGTGTACTGTGCATCATAAATCAGCATGTCGGCGCCGCGGCTCAGTTCACGAACGGTCTGATCGCCTCGGGGATTACCCGGCTCGTTATCGGTAGCATACACCACCGATTTTCCATTGTTCTCAATACGGAAAGACAGGCAGCCCTGCGGGTGGTTAATCATGCCCGAACGAATGCGAAAATCATCGAGGGGGAAGGCGTCGGTGCTGATTTCCGTATAGCCTCGCTTGGCGCCCATGGCGCTCATATCCACCGGGAAGTAGGGGTTGGTCATCTGGCCGCCCAGAGCCGCTTCCAGGGATAAATCATGGGGTCGATATGAATACATCTGGAATTGGTTGGCCGGGTTATAGAGGGGGACGAAGAACGGCAACCCTTGGATGTGATCCCAGTGAAAGTGGCTGATCAGGATGTGGGCGCGGATGGGTTGACGTCCGAACTCCTTCATTAGCGCCTTCCCCAGCATGCGCAGGCCGCTGCCGCAATCCACGATGAGCAAAGATTTGGCGTCAGAGCGGATTTCCAGGCAGGGCGTGTTTCCACCATACCGCAAGTTCTCAGGTTGCGGGGTTGGTGTGGAACCCCGGACCCCCCAAAACCTTAGCTGCATATGGATTTCCTTCGTAAATCATCGGAGGCGAGCGCCGTCAATTCGTATACCAGATTATTTGGTCAACGCCAAGAGCAAATTTGCATAATGGACATTTAGTATACTGCCTGACCATTTCCGAGGCCGGCGGGTGGCGTGAACTCCCCGGCCCAAATTTACGCAGACGCGGGGGCGGGAAGTTCATGTCGAAAGAGGACCTTGATTTCTTTGCGCCAGGAATCATTGATCCCCACCAGAATGACCTCAATCCTTTTGTCAAAATAGCGAAGGATTTTCTCGTTGGTCGAGTGGAATCGAAAGGCCGGTGAGACCAGATACAGCAAGGGAACTTCGGGCGAAAGCTCCTGACCCTGGAAATACCCGAACTCTTGAAATTGCTTCCGGTCCTGAAGCCACTTCACGCGCAACCAGTAATCCAGGCCCTGGAGAGGAAGGTTGATTTCCTCGTGAACCTTCAACTCCACCACGGCCAGCCGCCCGCGGCGCGTCACGGCCAGAATATCGATGACTCCGCGATCCGTTCCGGAGAAGGCCGGAACCTGCGGATAAACGTGTTCGGGTGACAACATGGGATCCAGACGAGTGACGTCAGCGAGGAGCAGACTTTCAAGCCATCGCTCAGTTTGTAAACGGTAGAACTCGTGTTGAGGATGGGGGCTGCCGGCGCGGCGGACTTCACGAACGCGGGCGAGAAAATTCCTGAACTCGCCGGCGAGCGATTCGTCCAGCCGGCGGAAACTTCCCTCCAGGCCGAAGTAGATGCGCGGCGCAAGCTGGCCCTCGAGACGAGCCACTTCCAGGCCGGCGATACGCAGCGACAGAAAAGTGGCCGCGGAGTCAGGGACGACCGCCACGTCCTTCGCCAAGTCCCCCAGCAGTTCGCGGAGCAGGCCTTGATGCTGCTCCGCCAGCGACTCCGCCGGGCGGCGCGGGGCGAGGCGGGTCCGAACATTGCCGTAATCATTCAGGTCAAGCGGCGTGGGAGATGGCTGGCCGAGACGCCAATCGAAGATTTCCAGTTGCAGGGCACGGCGGTTCAGGTGGGCGGCCCGATGGGCAATCACGCTGAGGGCCGCCGGCGGCAGGAACAGCTTTAGCCCCGCGATGGTGACACGGCTGGAGCGGCTGCGCAGCCAGTCCAGCCAAATCAGGGCGAAAGCCAGCACGGCGTCCGCGGCAGCAGGGCCTTCCTCTTCGCCGAGCCCCAGGAACGCCCAGGCCGTGTTTCCTTGCCTTGCCACTCCACGTGCGTACCACGCCGACAAGGAATGTTCGCGGTCGGAGCGGTTGCTCACCCGCTCAAATTGCCACCCGCGATATTCGCGCTGCAACATGGAAAGGAATTGCTGGCGGAATGCCGTGCGGCCTGCCGCGCGGGCCACCACCGGGGACACGCGCAGTTCGCGAAATTCCAAGGTGGTGGTTGCCGGGGCGCCGCGTTTGCGTACAAAGATCCCCAAGCGGCCGCGGTCACGATACGCCACTTCCTCCAGTCGCCGCGAGATGGACCTTCCCGAATTCCAAGCGCTGAAAATCAGCTTGCCGAATTCGATGGTCAGCCGCCAGTTTGCGGAGGTGAGGTCCAGCAACTCGATTTCGTTTTCCACCAGGATGGGATGATGAAGGAGCCGGAGGGAAGCCTCAATCTCGTTCTGAAGCTCGAGTAACTGCTCGGGTCCGGAAGAGGATGGCATTGCCTTGTGCCTGCTCTTATCGTAGATTCGATATCAGGGGAAGATCAGAACTGTTTCTCGCGGCGACACTGCGGTTACCTGCTCGCCAATGAGCCTGCCCTGAAGGGGTCGAAGAAATTACTTCTTTGTTTTAAATAACTCCCTTTGTTTTCATCAACATCGCGAGAGACAGATTTTAACTGGTTTGTTTTCATGAATATCGTGGTGGGGCATTAAAGCGACATTTTTTCTACATGCGTTTTCAATAACATCGCGAGACTATCCCGCATTTTTCCCCCCCGCTTTTTTTGCAGCGGCTCCCGCATGTCAAGCTAACTCTTTTTATTTGAATGAGATAAAATTTTGACAAATTTTCCATTTTCACACTAACCCTTTTATTTCCTGTAACATCGTGGAAACCTGCGTTTTTCCCCCACGGCTCCTGTTGTTCAAGCTAACTCTTTTTGTTTGAGTGAGATAAATTTCTGAGTGATCTTCCCTCTCCAGCGCTAACCCATTTTGTTTCTAAAACATCGCGAGAGCCACAGCCTTTTGGAGCGCCGAACTTTAGCTCAGCGTATGCCGACCCCCTCTCTTCACTAAGGGCAGGCTCTAAAGGTCGGCGCCACGGGACTGGGGATTGGGTTCTAGGCTTTGGAGACTTTCCCCAGTACCTAGCCCCTAAGCCTCAATCCTAGGTTAACATTAATCGCGGGGGTAATTGCAAGAAAAATAAACCCAGTTTGGGCTACCGGCAGGCCGGAAATGTAAAGTCTTGCGGCAGAATAGACACCTTGTCCGAATTATCCGTGGCACGTCCAGCAAGTTTACCGTTCTAGTGACCCACGGCGAGCCAGCCGTGAGATCGAGATGGCACGCGAGAATTTCCAGCCCCATCGGGGCGGGGCATGCGCCGAGCGCCGCTACAGCAAGATCACGCCCGCGCCCCGCTGGCTTCTTAGCAGAGGCGGGCCCCGGCGGATCGGAAAGCCAACCAGTGGGGGTTCCCGGCTGTGATGCAATACGGCATCGGAATTGGCTTGCCGAGTGGGTGCACCCGGGTGCGTGACCGCCATGGCCCGGTGAAAGCGGGTCTCCGCGCTAGACTTGGCTCGAACTCGCTGATAATATTGGACGAGCGGTGTTTCGCTTTGGCTCCGCCGGGAGCAACGATATTATGGCTTCGCGGATCCTCCTGATTTGCGCCCTCGCGGTAGCATCCTGCACCCCGCTCGCCCAAGCCGCCGGTCAAGGGGCGGCGGGCCGAAACGATACCGAATCCCCACCGCGCGTCATCGGGAAATCCCCCGCACCACCGATCGACTATGAATCCTGGATGCGCGATTATACAAAGGGGCCACTGCGGGGCGAATTTGGCGATACCCACGAAATTCTTCTCCGAATTACGGTGATCGAGGGCGACGACCTGAAGCCCGACCCGAAGACAGCCGCTGTCATGGGTCCCGGCTACCGTATCTCCTGGCGCTCGTATGCAGTTTCAACCAAGGGCACTCTCTCATTCTTCAGATATTCGCAACCCTCTATAATGGGAGGAGGTCCCTGGACCCTTCCCCCGGAAGATTTCAAAAAGCTTCAGGGTCTGGCCGCGAACCTGCCCGATGACCACTTGCATTTACCTCCCCCTGGTCACCGGCTGGTCCTCCAGGTGGCAAAAGGCAACGGGGTTCTGGCGCGCGTCTATGATCGAGCCAACATGCCCGACCGGGTTTTGGAAGTACTCCGCCTCACCGGAACCGACATCAGGCCATTGGTCGCGAACTTCGAACCGGAAAAGAAGTGGGCGCTGGGTGAGTTCGCCGAAGCCGGTATCCCGCCGGATGCGATTGGCATCAGCATGCCCAAGGATGTTCTGACTTTAGCGGTAAGCCCGGATCGATCCCTGATCGTCCGGCAAGCCCTTTATCAACGCGCCATAACCCAGATCATGGATGCGAAGACCTTGAGGGTCGTCCACGAATTGTACGAGGCCCAGCTCGACCCGCGCTGGACTTATGTTTCCCAGGCATGGTTCACTCCGGATGGCCACCACCTTTTGCTCTTGAGCAATCGTCCGGCGATTTGCATCTATGACACCAAGACGTGGCAGCCGGTGGATACGTTGCCGGGACTGCCGCCGGGCGGAGTAGCTTACTACCCTTCATCAGATTGGGCGCATGGCGTGGTGGTTTCAGCGGCGGGCGAAGTTGCCCTATGGGATGCCACCGTGGGCCGCCGGCTGGCGAGGCTTGACCTCGATGGGGAGGTCCAGAGCGTTTCCTTCTCACCGGATAATTCTCTCGTGGCGGTGACCAGCGTCCGTCAGAACCCCGACCATTCGTCGACCTTTCATCTGCGAATATGGGAGACGAAGAGTGGGAAATACGTGCATGAGTTGATGCCGCTTGAACAGGTCGCGCACGACGGGATTGGCGATCCGATGTGGTGGGAAAACGGCAAGTATCTGCTGGCGCCGGTCCGGGAGGATCATCTGGCCGGAAGTTACGTTGTCGGGATCTGGAATATTCAGTCCGGCAGATACCGTGGCGGATTCTCGGGTTGCGAGTACGCCAATGAACCTCTCACCATCCTCCTGCAAGGGCCGCGGCTCTTCAAACGCTGCCCCGACGACACGTTGTTTGCATGGGATGTCGCTGCTGCGATCGGCAAGATTATCGAATTCGAAAACACTGTGACGCAGCCACCGGCGCATGCAGCTAATGCCCCTTCCTTGTGAAATGATAATATGAAATCCGAACATGCCCAAGGAGACGTTTGACAGCACACGCGGCAGAACGTAATATCCTTACCCTGCTGTCAAGAGGAACTTCGTAGCGCTGGGTTTGAGCCCGGCATGCCGCCCTAAAGGACGGCGCTACGATATCATCGGAAAGGACCAACACCTGTGTCTCCACAACCAGTGAGTCTCGACGTCACGATCGTAGGCGGAGGAATGATCACCTACGATCTGCTCCTTCCCTCTTTGTACCACCTGCAAAGGACTGGAACCGTCAACAAAATTGATGTCTGCGCTTTGAACTCTCCTCCCTTGGTGGCTCTAAGGGACAATCCGGATTTTCATGAGTCTTTTCCGGGGCAGACCTTCACACCGCACCCGGCCTTCTCCGAGCCCGCGGACAAGCTTTACCCCAGCCTTTACAAGGATGTGATTGCGGCCATGGCCCCCGGCAACATGGTGGTCGTGGCCATGCCTGACAACCTTCACTTCGAAGTCATCATGCACGCTTTGCAGCACGACCAGAATGTGCTGTGCGTGAAACCGCTGGTCCACAAATACGACCAGGCGGCGGAAGTGGAAAAGCTGGCGCTCGAAAAGGGCCGCTTTGTGGGCGTCGAGTACCACAAGCGCTTCGATCGCCGGTCGCTGATGGTGCGCCGCAGCTACGAGCTTGGGCAGTTCGGCACGTTCATCATGGGCGAGGCCTCGATGATTGAACCGTATTTTTACCGCCACTCGAATTTCCAAAACTGGTTTACGGTCGATCGCGCCGACCCCTTCACCTACGTCGGGTGCCACTATGTGGACCTGGTTTATTTCATGACCGGATTGAAGCCGGTGAAGGTGTCGGTGCAGGGGATCCGGAATAAATTCCCCAACGGGAACGAAGCTTTCATGTGGGCGCACGGCCGCGTGACCTGGGAGAACGACGCGATCCTGTCCGTGGTAAACGGATTGGGCTACCCGAACGACGCCGCCGGCAGCAACGACCAAGGCCTGATTATGTATTTTGAGGGAAACGATCAGAGCGGCCTGGTTTACCATGATGACCACAATCGCGGCGTGGCCTATTCGTACCTGCAAGGCATCGGACCGGGCGGCACGAAATACAACTATGTGAGTCCGGACTTCTACCGGCTGGTTCCCTGGGAAGGCCCCGGCTACAAACCCATTGGCTACGGGTTCGAATCTATAGCGGGCATTACCAACACCATTCAACGCCTGGAAAACTCCACCGCGGGGCTTGCTCCGGCAGCCGCGCTCGCCAAGCGCCGGGAAATCATGCACGAAGTGGACGCCAAAGGCCTGATCGCCACGCCCGCCAACAGTTACATCAATGAGCTGGTGGTGGAGGCGGCGCGCGCCTCCATCCTCCGCGATGCCGCGCCCGTACGCATCGTCTACGGCGACCATCCGCATATCGAAATCAACTAAGAACAGGCAAAGGAGAAAACATGGCCTCTTACGATTTGACACCGGTGGCGGTCCCCCCAGTGAAAACCAAGTACCGGACCATCAAAACCAAAATACCGGTCCCGGAATCTTTGCCGATTTTCGAAATGCTGAGGGAATCGGAACCGCGCTCGATGATGGGCCAGCCCCCGATTATCTGGGACAAGGCCGAGGGCAGCGTGGTCAGCGACCGCTGGGGCAACCGCTGGATTGACTGGTCGTGCGGGGTGCTCATTACCAATGCCGGGCATGGACGGAAAGAAATCCGTGCGGCCCTGCGCCACCTGATCGATCACGGCCTGCTCGCTTCCTATGTGTTCGTGCACGAGGGGCGCGCCCACCTAGCGGAGATGCTCCGCAAGCTTTCTCCTGACCCCGCGAATTACCGGGCCTTTGTTTTGAGCACGGGCAGCGAGGCCTGCGAGAACTGCATCAAGCTGTCGAAAACTTATGCTGTGGAAAAGCACGGGCGGCACAAGAAGTATTTCGTGACTTTTCAAAACGCCTTCCACGGCCGCACCATGGGCTCCCAACTCGCCGGGGGGATGGAAAGGCAAAAAGCATGGATGGTGGATCGCGACCAGACGTTCGTGCAGGTGCCGTTTCCCGACGGGTACAAGAATGAGAACACTTCCTTTGACCTTTTCCTCAGTTCCCTGGCGGAAAAGGGCGTAAAACCCCAGGATATCGCCGGGGTCATGACCGAAACCTATCAAGGCATCGGGCCGGATTTCCTGCCCGTCGAATACGCGCAGAAACTCCAGGCCCTGTGCCGCGAGCATGACATCGTGATGTGCTACGACGAAGTGCAGGCGGGCTTCGGCCGCACGGGCAAGATGTTCGGGTACCAACAGTACGGGGTGCGCCCTGACCTGATCGCCTGCGGCAAGGGCATCTCCTCGTCGCTACCCATTTCCGCCGTGATCGGGCGCGCCGACATCATGGATCTCTATGCGCCCGGGTCGATGACCTCGACGCACTCGGGCTCCCCGCTGCCCGTGGCCGCCGCCGTTGCCAACCTGGAGATCATCCTGAAAGAACGCCTCGACGAGCGCGCCGCGCGCATGGGTGAGATCCTCGTCCCCGAGGTCCACCGCATTCAGCAAAAGTACCCGCAGGTTCTGGGGTGCGCGCAAGGCATGGGATTGGTGGCCGGCATCCAGGTGGTGAAGCCGGGGACGAAGACTCCTGACCCCGAGATGGCTCTGCGCATCAACATCGCATGCTTCCAGAAGGGATTGCTGATGTTTGCGCCCGTCGGAATCGCCGGCGAATGCCTGAAGATTTCGCCGCCCTTGACGATTCCCGAAGACGCCCTGCGAGAATCCTTGCAGGTTCTGGAAGAGGCCGTGGATGAGGTGGTGGGAGGCAAAGCCCCCAAGAAAAATCAAACCGCCAAGCGCCAAGCGCCCGGCGCTAAACGCCAAGTCAAGACCGCGGCGCGGCGCAGCCGCAAGGGAAAATCCAAAAGCAAATGAGGCGGGCGGGTGCGGGTTCAGTTTGGTTTATTGCAGTGGCGGTCTCTCGTCGCCGAATTCGCCAACGGCGATCAAAGACCGCCGCTAACGCCAACTGCACCATCGGCGCGTGTATTTTCGAGGGCTGAATACATCAAGGCTTCCATTTCCTTGGCGGTTTTAGCGTGCTCGGGGAAGCTGGTGATGCGGATATCAAAAGAGTAGCGCTTGCTCGCGCCCATGGCGTCGGAGAGACCGTCGGCCACGCGCACGGCGACGCGGCGCGCCTGCGTCGAGGCGATTCCGGGAAGAAGGATCCCAAACACCCCGGAGGTAAATTGGTAGATGGAATCCCCTCCCCGCAGCCTGCGCATCATGGCCTTTACGGCCTCACCAAAGGTGGAATATATCTCGTCAGGGACGGAAAGGGTAGGTGACACCTCCAGAGAGACGGTGAGCCCGGAAAGGGGCTGCCGGCTGTTCTCCGCGCGGTTAAGCTCCAGAGCCAGCCGGTCGCAAAACTGGCCATGGCCGAATAAAGTTTGCAGCAGTTCCTTGTTGTCGTGACTCCGCAGTTCCAGGTTGCGCCTTCGCTCGTCATTCAGTTTTTGGCGGAGCCGGTCGATAACGAGTTGGCGGTCGATCAAGTAGCCGACGAAAAGCACGGTGAGAAGGCAGAAACCAAGAATGCCTCGCAGCATGGTTCGCCCGCTCAGCGAGAACGCCTGCGGGGAAACGAGCATGTACATCAGCAAGGCCAATCCTGCCGCCAGGATGAGAATCATCACCAGCGCCAAAGCCCATAACTGCCAGTCGCGGCGGTCGAGGTCCTGAATGCGAATCTGATCGAAAACTTGCATTGGTTATCCTTGGATCATCAAATGGTTTCCCCAGACCTTTGACCCGGCGCAGGGGTTCAAGCCACTCCCCGCCCCAAGCCCTACGCGACCTTCTTCAGTTCGGCCAGCAGAGGATCGCCCGGCTCCAGGGTGGTAAGCCGCGCCACCAACCCCGGAGCTGCGGCGGATGAATGGTTATACAACCCACCCACAGCGGCCCGGCGAACCAGGAGAGGTTGGCTTGTATCCGTGGCGATCTTGTAGAGCGCCGCAACCGTGCGGTCGGAAGGGATTGCGGCGAGAGCGATGACCGCCTTTTCCCGCGCGCCCGCCTTGAAATCGCCTTTCCCCAGGACGAGTGACTCCAGACGGTCAACAACCGCCGGATCTTTCAAAATCGTCAGTTCATCGAGCGCCATCTCCAGCACGCCGGCCTGCATGTGGGGCAAGGCGTCCGCCAAAACCTCTGCACGCCCGGCGGCATTGCCCCTGAGAATGGACGTGACGGCGGCCTGCTGCACCCTGGCCTCCGGATGGCACAGTGCGCCGCGCAATTGTGTGGGAAGTTCCGGGTCACCCAAGTCCCCCAGGATATAGGCGGCATTACGCACCACGTACCAGCGCTCATCGGTAAGGCGTTTGCGTGTGGCCTCGATGGCGGGCGCTCCCAGGCCGCGGATCAGCCGAATCAGTGGCAAACGATTGGAAGCCGCCGGCTCCTCATCCAGGCGGTGGAAAGCGGCCTCCGCGCCCGGAGCGCCGATCATCGTCAACAAGGAGGTTGCCGTTCGTACCCAGGCCGCCTCACTTCGCCTTTGCAAGAACGACTCGACGAGCCGATCCAGGGCCTCGGCGGTGAGAAGGCGGGAGAGGGCGTTGCCACAGCAGTCCGCGTGTTGGTCCGGGCGTCTGGCCAGGGAGCGCTTCAGGTCCGCGCCCAACTTTTGCACAAACTCGAAATCTTCAAAGCGCCCGGCATTCTGCGCCACGGCCACCAGGCAATTGGTGACCTCCACGTGACAGGGCCAATGCAGGCGGGTTTCGTCGAGTAGTTCCCCGACCAATGGCTCCGCCAGGGTGTGCATCAACGGCAGGGTCTGCACAGCGGAGAGGATCGAGAGGAGTTCCGGCGCCCTTTTGAGTTCTTCGGCACGCGCGGCCGGTGAGGCTTTCTCCAATACCGTGAAGTAGTGGAGGGTAACTGCCGATGCCTCATCGACCTTGCCCTCGGTCATCGCGTCTTTGACGAATTGCAGAAGACGCGCGAAATCCACCGCTGAGTAGCGCTCCAGGCGGAGGATTTGAGCGTGCTTTTCCTCGATCGATCGCGTGAACCACAGCACTTCGCGGCGAATGCGCTCGTAGACTTCTTTGGGCAGGTTCGCCTGCTCCACAAACTGCGCCAGCTTTTGCAGCAGGCGCTCGGCTACGTGGGTCGCCTTTAGCCCGCGCAATAGAGCCTGCAACACCTGGTCGTCCAAGTTCCCTGAACCCTCGCTGGGAGGAGATGCGGCCAAGCGCTCTGCCGCCCATCCCACCATGGCGTCTTCCATTAAATGCGCCGCCATGACCCCCGGGGTGTGGCCTCGCAGGTCGTTTTGCATTTCCGGGGGTACGCCGGAAAGCAGTTCGTCAGGCCTCAAGCCCGCCAGCATCTGCGTCAAGGCGCCCAGCAATTCGGCGAGATTCCCCTCCGGATCCGCCAGAGTGGCCCGGGTGGCCTGGTCCGCCACTTCCAGTACGTCGCGGGGCCCGCTGGGGAATCCCGCCGTCTTCTTCCCGCCCGCCGCCTGCAAAAGCATATCCAGCGCCATGGAACTCGAGCGGTTTTCCGGTCCGAGAATGGCCTGCGCGGTCAAGTAGGATTCGAGATCCATCCCCGCGTCGATCATTTCACCGTCTTCTTTGGGCTTGGCCGCAGGCGTGATGCGAATACCCTCAAGGGGGTTCGCGGCCAGCAGACTCTTGATGCCTCCCCGCTCGGCAATGACCGTAGGCCGGGTCGTGAGCAGGGCGAGCATGCGTTTGAAGTCCTTGATTGTCACCCCATGCTGAAAGCAGATCGCGGCGATTTCTCTCTTGGTAAACTCCACTTCCAGGTGCGCCAGGTTGGGCGTGGACACCAGACTGCTGTTCAGCAGCACGCGTTGGTTCATGAAACCAAAAGTGAATTGTGGGCCCAGCTTCAGCAAGGGCGCCAGGAGGTCCCAACTTTGCTGCATGGATCGCGCCGCGGCAGGGTGATCCACCGAGTACATGGCGCTGACCTTGAAGATCGTTTGGAAGGCTTGCCCGAATGCCAGTCCTTGAACCTTGAGCTGGCTCTTTTCGTTCGGGGAGGCGGGCGGGGCGTGATGGTCGATGGGCACGGGGTATCCAAATTTGGCTTATAGGTGCAAAGCGCGATGTAACCCTCGCCTTGGCAGCGCGTCCACGAACATAATGTCTACGCGGGACGCGAGATATAGAGCGACCCGCAGTACGACTACCATATTGCCTTGCACTTTGATGACCATGTTGTCCATCCAGCACAAGGTGCTTTGTCAGCCCACAGGCCGGCAAGTTTCTATCAGGGCACGCCGATTGTCCACCCGTCCTGCATCCTGTTTGCTCCGGATCAGGCTTGTCCAAATCAAAGTTGATTCAGGGAAAACCTAGTCTGCGGCTTCGCAACCTGCTGCGCGGAAAGGCCCGTCCTCTCCGTGGAGAGCGAGCCTGCCCGGCCCATCCTCCGCCGGAGAGGGAGTCAATTTCCTGGCAGCCTTCAATGACCGATTGACAGGTTAGCACTTCGATGGGTATATTAGGGTTTCGATAACGAAATAAGACATCGATATTCGATATGGATGACCGAAGCCTCTATTCGGGGCTCATCCGGCTGCATATCCTCCACCACGCAGCGGAAAAGCCCCTATACGGGATCTGGATTGCCGAGGAACTGGCGCGGCACGGGTACAAATTGAGTGCGGGAACGCTCTACCCCATTCTGCACGCGCTGGAGCACAAAGGCTATCTACAATCGCACCAGGAGCGCAACGGGAAGCTCGCGCGGCGCGTTTACCGGGCGACTCCGCTGGGACGAAAGGCGTTGCGTACAGCGCGCAAACGAGTGCAGGAGCTTTTTGGAGAAATGTTCGGAAATCAGCACTGAGGGACCCTCTATGCCGAGGGACACACATCATACTGGGAGGATTGCAATCATGCCTATATGGAAAAGATGCTCCAACAAGAAACTTTGGTTAATCCTGATGGCGGGATTCTTGCTGTTTACAGGGGCGGATCGCCTCGCCCTCGCAGCCCCGTCCAATATCACTTTTTCCCAGTCGGCCGAGACCATAGAGGCCTATGACTTCGTGGAAATCACTCTTAACGTGTCGTCTCCGGACGCGAAAAATCCCTTTACGGACGTCGTTGTGGAAGGCCAGTTCGGGAAGACGGGGGGCAGCCAGCACCTTAATGTGAGCGGCTTCTGTGACTCCGCGGATGGCAGTGTCTTCCGCATCCGTTTTATGCCTGCGACGCCGGGTGAGTACAGTTATTCGCTCATCTATCGGCAGGGCAGCTTTGAAAAAACGCATGCGGGCTCCTTCCGGGCGACGGACGGTCACCGGCGCGGTCCCATTCGCGTGGACCCTCAATATCCCTGGCATTTCATCTGGGAGGGGACCGGAGAGCATTACTATTTCAACGGCACGACCGCGTTCTGGCTCATGGGGTGGCGTGAGGACCGGATCATCAACTACAGCATCGAGCGCTTGCGCAACCTGAAAATCAACCGGATGCGCGTGTTGCTATCGGGAGCTGCGGACATCTTCTGGGGCGATGCCGTAATGACTGGCGGGAATTTCAATCTGATTGTGCGCCCCTGGATCGCTCAGGCGCCGGAAAGTGTCGACCACCCGGGAATCGACTTTACCCGTTTCAACGTTCCCTACTGGCAGAAGTGGGAACGCATGTTGCGGTTCGCCCGGGACCGCGACATGATCATTTCGGCCATCCTGGAAATCTCCACGCATAAAGCCCAGCCGGCAGCAGGCAGCGAGGACGAACGGCGATACATTCGTTACGCGATTGCGCGGTTAGGCGCCTTTTCCAATTACACCTACGACCTGGGAGACGATCTGGACAGTTTCCGCGACGAGAAGTGGGCCCACGAAACGGGAACCTTGATCGAGAGCTGGGATCCTTACAAGCACCTGGCTTCCAGCCACCCGGTGCACCGCGAGCACCAGGACCGCGCGGCGGACTGGATGGGCTTCACCTCGATCCAGAACTGGTCACGCGAGCAGCATACCCTGATGCTCGAGGAGCGGCAGATCCAGATGAAAACCGGCCGCATCATTCCCCAAACCAACGAGGAGTACGGCTACGAGGACCATTACCCCCACTGGGCGCCGACCCCACCCGGAGATTCCGCGGAGGTTTTGCGCCAGATGGCGTGGCAGATCGCCATGGCCGGAGCGTATGGGACGGCGGGAGAAAGCGCGCGTCGCGGCACCAACGTCTGGCCGGATACGGGAGGCGGCTGGATCAACGGACGCGGTGACGACACCATGGTCATGCTCAAAGGGTACGGGCACATGGTGGATTTTTTCACCAGCTTCGAATGGTGGAAAACGGAACCGCACGATGAACTGGTGAACAACGGCGCCTATTGCCTCGCCAAGCCGGGCGAGATTTATGCCGTGTATCTCCCCATACGCCCGGCGTGCGGGAGCCAGGAAAACTTTGAATATCCAGAAGCATGCCGCGATATCACCCTCCAGCTTGAGCCGGGAACCTATGACGCGAAGTGGTTTAGTGCATTCACTGGGGAAATTGTCCCACTGCCGGTGGTCCAAGGACCCGCCTGGACGCTTCCCAAGCCTCCCGGCTGGCTGGACTGGGCGTTGTTGTTGAAGAAGGTCAACAAGTAGGATGGGAACAGCATGAGGCGAATGATCCAAATTGGATGGTTCGGCTTTTTTCTGGTTTTGGCCTCGGGGGGAAGTCTGATCGCGCAAGCGGACGCGCCGCCCGGACATCCGTTGACGCTCAGCGAGGCCATTGACTACTCCCTGGCGCACTACCCGGCAGTCCGTGCCGCTTTGGAAGAACTGGACAGTGCTCGGAATGGAGTCGCACTGGCCCGAACGTCCTATCTTCCCCAATTGAATCCCATCTATCAAATCAATCGCGCCACTCAGAACCAGGTCGCGGGCATTTTCCTCCCGGCGTCGATTGCACCTTCCGTCGAGGGTCCTGTTCAGCCGTATTCGGGAACAAGTTTCTGGAACTCCCAGGGTGGCGCGCTCCTCTCCTGGGAGCCTGTGGACTTTGGATTGAGGCGGGCAGCGGTGGATCAAGCCCGTTCCTTGGAACACAAATCGAGCGCCGACGTGGAACTGACGCGCTTGCAGGTGGCTTCCGCCACGGGCGGCTATTTCCTGAATTCAGTGTTGGCGCAACAGGCGGTAGCGGCAGCGCAGGCGAACGTGCACCGCTGGGAGGTCTTCGCCCAAGCGGTGCATGTGCTGGTCCAGCAGGAGCTCCGCCCGGGCGCGGATGCCTCGCGCGCCGACGCGGAATTGGCCATGGCCCGCACCGAGCTTATCCAGATGCAGGCCGTCGAGCAACAAGCGAAGGTCACCCTCGCCTCGCTCCTGGGTGCAGCAGGAATTGCCATTCAAGTTGAACCTTCCCCGCTCCTGGCTTCTCCTCCCGCTGAATCGTTGCCCGCTTCTCCTGCCTCGGCCCATCCGCTGGCGCTTGACCAGCAGGCGAGCGTCGATGAGCTGCGGGCGCAGGAACGAGTGCTGAATCGGACCGACTACCCGCGTCTTATTCTTCAATCGGAGGCCTTTGCCCGAGGCAGCGGTGCGAACCCCGACGCCGCGGCTGCGGGCGGCTGGAAAGGCATGGGCTTCGACCGTGCCAATTGGCTCGCCGGCATTTCCGTGGTTTTCCCGAACTTGTTTGATTTCTCGGGGCTGCGCGACCAGAAGCGCATGGCGCAGGCGAAGGAACGCAGCGAAGCGGCGAAATACCAGCAGACTCTCCAAGACCTGACCGGCCAGATTGCCGCCGCGCAGGCGGGGCTCGATGCCGCCACCCAGGTCGCGCAAAACACTCCCCTTGAGCTCGCGGCGGCGCGCCAGACGGAAACCCAGGCACGGGTCCGCTACCAGACAGGTCTCACCAATCTCGTGGAGGTTGCCGAGGCGGAAGGCTTGCTGGCCCAGGCGGAAAGGGACGACGCTGTGGCTCGCATCAACGTCTGGCGGGCCATGTTCAGCGTGGCAGTCGCCCAGGGCAACCTGGAACCCTTTCTGGGGATTCTCCGCTCGAATTCCGGGAGGAAACCTTAACTCATGTGGCTCATCCGCACCGCTCTGCGGCGGCCCATCTCCGTGCTCGTGCTGGTCATCGCCGTGGCGCTTGGCGCGGTGTTGGCGACGCTGCGCATGCGCACGGACATCTTCCCCAATCTTGACCTGCCGGTGATTTACGTGGCTCAGCCTTATGGCGGAATGAGTCCGGCGCAGATGGAAGGCTATCTGGTCTTCTACTACGAATATCATTTCCTTTACGTCAATGGCATTGAGAGTGTGGAGGACAAGTCAATTCAGGGTAACGGCCTGCTCAAGCTGACTTTTCATCCCGGCACCGATATGAGCCAGGCGCTTGCCCAGACCATCGCCTACGTCAACCGTGCCCATGCTTTCATGCCGTATGGAACCGTGAATCCCTTCGTCATCCGATTTGACGCGGGGACAGTGCCAGTGGGCTATTTGGTGTTCTCGAGCAAAACCCGTACCATCGGAGAAATCCAGGACCTGGCCCTCAATCGCATCCGCCCTCTCTTCGCCACCCTTCCCGGCGTGTCGGCGCCGCCCCCATTCGGAGGCAATCAACGGACTATCGTGGTAACGATCAATCCCGACCGGCTTCGTTCCTACAACTTATCCCCCGATGCCGTAGTCAAGGCGATCAGTTCCGGTAACATCCTCATGCCTGCCGGCAACGTGCGCACCGACAGCTTGCTGCGCATCGTCTCCAGCGATTCCGTCACCCCGGACATTCACACCCTGCTCGATGTGCCCATCCGCACCGGCGCCGGCCCCGCGGTCTATCTGCGCGATATCGGCGCCGTAGCGGACAGCACCGATATTCCCACCGGCTATGCGCTCGTCAACGGCCGCCGCGCGGTATACATTCCCGTGACCAAGCGCCCTGACGCTTCCACGCTCACCGTAGTGGAGGAAGTCAAACAAAACCTGGCGCGATTCCGTTCCTTGGTCCCCTCGGACATCGACATCAGCTATCAATTCGACCAATCCGGCTACGTCAAGAGCGCGCTCCTCTCGGTGGTGCGAGAAGGATTGTTGGGAGCGCTGCTAACCGGTTTCGTGGTTCTGCTCTTCCTGGGAGATTGGCGAAGCTCCTTTATCGTCATGACCACGATTCCCTTCGCCCTGTTGACCTCGGTGGTCGGATTGTGGGTAAGCGGCCAGACCATCAACATTATGACGCTCGGGGGCCTGGCGCTGGCGGTGGGCATCCTGGTGGACGAGGGCGTGGTGGAAATTGAGAACATCGATAGCACGCTCGCCGAAGAACCTGGTCTCGCGCCCGCCCGTGCGGTCTTGCAAGCTACACAGCGGACCGTGGTGGCGCGCTTCCTGTCGATGCTTGCCATTGTGGCCGTCTTCGTCCCTTCGTTTTTCATGGCGGGCGTGGCGAAAAGCCTGTTCGTGCCGCTCTCGCTCGCCGTGGCTTTCGCGATGATAGCTTCGTTCCTGCTTTCGAGCTCCCTGCTGCCGGTCCTTTTCTTGTGGATGCACCGCCGGCGCGGCGCCGAGCCCCCAGCGGGCTCATCCGGTTGGCTGAATTTCGACAGGGTGCGCGGCCGGTGGGGCGCTTTGCTCGAACACCTTGCCCCCTTCCGCTGGATCGTGGTCGCGATGTACATCGTCGTGGCGGCAGGGATTCTGGGTTTGCTCGGACCGCGCGTGGGCAGGGAACTGTTTCCCAACGTCACCGGCCATCAATTCCGCCTGCGTTTTGACGCTCCCGCCGGAACCCGTGCGGAAGACACCGCGCGTTTGGTGACCAACGTTCTCGAGGAAGTTCAAACCACCGCGGGAGCAGGTAACGTTAGCATCAGTCTGGGTTATGTCGGCACGCAAGGCGCTAGTTATCCCATCAACACCGTGTTCCTCTGGACCAGCGGGCCGCATGAGGCAGTGATGAACGTGGCCCTGCGGCCGGAGGCGGGCATTGATGTCGCGGCGTTTGAAGAAAAGCTCCGCGCCCTCCTGCCCCCCAAATTCCCGGGCTGCACGTTTTCGTTCGAGCCTGGCGACATCGTGAGTCAAATTATGAATTTTGGCGCGCCAACTCCGGTTGAGTTGGCGGTCATGGGTCCGGACTTTGCCGCGGCCCGCGCCTACTCTGGTAGAGTGCGCGACGAGCTGAGCAAGGTGCCGGCCTTGCGCGACCTCAAATTTGAACAGCCGCTCAATTATCCCAGCGTTGACGTGCAGGTGAACCGCGAACTGGCGGGTCAACTCGGGGTGACGGCGGAGCAGGTGGGCCGCTCGCTTTCCGAAGCCACGGCCTCCAGCCGCTTCACCACCCCTAACTACTGGGCAGATCCGAAGACCGGGGTCGGTTACCAGGTCCAAGTTCAATATCCCCAACCGCGAATGACCTCCCTCCAGGACGTCCAAAATATCCCCGTGATGCCGGGCGACGCGCCGCACCCGCTGATGGGGGACCTTGCCCGGGTGACCGAGGGCACGATGGTCGGCGAATACGATCGCATCAACGGCCTGTGGCTGCTTTCCCTCTCCGCCAACACCGCCCGCGAAGACTTGGGCAGCGTAGCGGCCAGCATCGATGCGGCAGTCCAGAAAGCCGGGGCGCCGCCCCGCGGGGTGACGGTGCAAGTGCGCGGGCAAATCACTCCCATGCGCACAACGTTCTCGAACTTGGGAATCGGCCTGCTGCTGGCCATCGCCGTAATCTTTCTGCTGCTCGCGGCCAACTTCGAATCGATGCGTCTTGCCTTTGTGATCTTCACGACGGCGCCCGCGGCCATCTGCGGTGTCATCCTAATGCTGTTGGTCACTCATACGACTCTAAATGTTGAATCGTACATGGGAGCGATCATGGCCATCGGCGTGGGGACGGCCAACGCCATCCTGCTCGTGACCTTTGCGGATGAGCGCCGCCGCGCGGGTGGCTCTGCGCTCACGGCGGGCATCGAGGCGGCGCGAACCCGCATGCGTCCGATTGTCATGACCAGCGCCGCCATGATTGCCGGCATGATTCCCATGGCGCTCGGCCTCGGCGAGGGAGCGGAGGCCGCCGCGCCGCTGGGCAGGGCCGTCATCGGAGGGCTGGTGGCCGCCACACTGGTCAACCTGACGGCGCTGCCCTTGGTATTCTCGCTCGTGCAAGCGCGCGCCAGCACCGCGTCGCCTTCGCTTGACCCGGATGACCCGGAGAGCCGGTATGCGGGGTAGTGCCACCGGGACGCGGGATACGGGATACGGGATACGGGATACGGATCTGCCCGAGGAAACATTTATGAAGCTCAAACGAACACCGCCCCTTGCAGCGCTTATAGGTGTATGCCTGCTACTTGCGGGCTGTAGTCAGGGCCCGGGCAGCGCAACACCCGTGGCTGGCGCCTCGGCGGGGACTCCGGCAACGGCCGAGGTGGACGTCACGCGCGTCGTCTCGCAAAAACTGAACACCACCGTCAAACTCCCGGCTCAGCTCACCGCGTATGAAATAGTCGACGTCTATCCCAAAGTGACCGGGTTCGTGAAGTGGATCAAAGTGGACCGCGGTTCCCGCGTGAAGGCGGGGGAACAGATCGCGCTGCTCGAGGCGCCGGAAGTCTTGGCGCAGCGGGCGGAAGCGGAATCCAAATTCCAAAGCGCCCAATCGCAGTTCGCCGCGGCGCAGGCCAAGCTGGCGGCTGACGAGGCCACCTACCAGCGCCTGAGCGCGGCAGCCAAAACCCCGGGCGTGGTGGCCCTGAACGATCTCGAGGTGGCGCAGCGGGCGGCGCAAGCGGACGAGGCGAACGTCGCAGCGCTTGACAAGAGCGCCAAGGCAGCGCAAGAAGCCCTCCACGCGGTCGCGCAGCTTGAGGCCTACCTCAGCATCACCGCGCCATTTGATGGCCAGGTCACGAGCCGCTATGTCCATCCGGGAGCCCTCGTGGGGCCCGGTGGCGGGCCCGGCGCCATGACCGCCATCGTGCAGATTCAAACTCTCAATCGCCACCGTCTGGTGGTGCCCGTTCCCGAGTACGACGCCGCGGGAATCCCCGAAGGAACCGAAGTCAGTTTTACGGTGCCCTCTTTTCCCGGAAGAGTGTTCCAGGCCCCCATCGCCCGGGTTTCAGGCGCGGTCGATGTGAAGACCCGCACCATGCCCGTCGAATTGGATGTCAGCGATCCCCAGGCCGAGCTCGACCCCGGCGTTTTCTGCGAAGTCATTTGGCCGGTGCGCCGCGCTTACCCCACGCTGTTTGTTCCGACCACCTCCGTGGGAAGTGACTTGGAGCGAACCTTTGTGGTGCGCGTCCGCGACAATCACGCGGAGTGGGTGGACGTGAAGGTAGGCGCCACCTCCGCGAACCTCACGGAGGTCTTCGGCGACCTCGCTGCCGGTGACGAAGTGGCAATCCGCGGCACAGACCAAGTCCGCCCCGGCGCCGCGGTCACCCCGCGGCTGGCCAGTTCGCACTAAACGGGATTTTCACCGCGTATTCGGCGCATTTTCGGCCAAAAAATCCCCCCGATTGTTGTCGATTAGCGCGGTAGTGGTGTCGTTTGCTGTGGCACGGCCATCTTGGCCGTGACCGTTCACGAGCGGGACGCCCCTGCCACTTCCAAATGACCCCACTACTCGGCTGCCAAGAAAAATTGACAATAAACTCGGGCGCGGGTAGAAATATAAGGTTTGTGGGCCGGGAAGCCCATGTGCAGATCCGGTCGGAGGTGTATCTTGGATCTGATTAATAAAGTGGACTTGCCACTTCCTTGACGCCTTTTCCAGCCGGGGGTGCTCCAGGCTCTGTTCACTTTCAGACTGATCGTATCCACCTACCCTGGGCGCCGGGGGCGGCGCGCAGTTCCGGCGGCGTCTTGGCCGTGGGTAAGCACACGCATAATCCCCGGCACGGGAGGCAGCGTTAGGCGGAATTCCACCATCACATATGGGAATTTCCACTCGCGGCCGGAGAGCAGTGTTAGAGTTGCGGTTTTAGAAACCGCAGTTAACTAGAAAATCATATTGGATGTAATATTGCAAGTCCGTGATTATGCCGAACCAATTGGGTGAGAAGGGATAGGCAGAAATGAAGAGATTGGCGGTCATCTTGTCAGCTTTCTGGCTGACGTGCAGTTGTGGTGGAGGCGGCGGTGGGTCCAGCCCATCAACCGCGCTACCCATTGTTGTTACCCTTGCACCTGCCAATCAAACTGCTATCGATCAGGGGCAGACCCTGAACTTCACCGCGACCTTGGTGAACGACACAGGCGGCCAGGGGGTAAGTTGGAGCGTCACGGGATCGGGTTGCACAGGCACGACTTGTGGAACCTTCACCAACATTACCAAGACCACGGCAACCTACGTGGCTCCGGAGCCTGTATCCAGCACTCTGACCGTTTCGGTGATCGCTACCTCCGTCGCCCAGGCCGCCGTGACGTCGTCATCGACGGTTATGGTCAGCCCAGTGCCGACCATCATGACCACCCCGCTTCCCACCGGCACGCCGAACCAACCTTACAACGCAACTCTGAGTGCCTCCGGGGGGGCGGGAATCCTCAGTTGGAGCCTGGCGGGCGGCACTGTCCTCCCGGCAGGGTTAACGATGAATAATGCGGGGGTGATTTACGGTACCCCCACGGCCTCCGGAATTACTACTTTCACGGCCAAGGTGACGGACTCGTCGGGGGCCTCGGCGGGGCCGGTCTCAGCGCAGCAACAATTTAAAATCACCGTCGTGGGTGTTTTGGGCATCACCACGCTGTCCCTTCCGAACGGTGCGGTGGGTGTGACCTACGGGGCAAGTGTCCAAGCGAGCGGCGGCGCCCTTCCTATCATTTGGAGTGTATACAGCGGCGCGCTGCCCCCCGGGCTGGCCTTGCAAGGCACCCACACCAATGCGGGAATGGTCACCGGCACGCCCACCTCCGCGGGGACCTATGCCTTTACGATCGAAGCAGAAGACTCGAGCAATCCGGCGCAGTTGCAGTATCAGGCCCTGGAGATCACCATCAATCCCGCCGGGCCGCTGACCATTACCACCACATCGCTGCTGGACGGCACGAGCGATGTTTCTTACAGCGCCCAACTCGTGGCGACGGGTGGCACGCCGCCGATCGGTTGGAGCCTCACCGCCGGCGCGCTGCCGACGGGGTTGGCCCTTAACCCGCTCACCGGGGCGATCTCCGGCACGGCCACTTCGCCCGGCACGTCGAGCTTCACCGTGACGGCCACCGATGCCACCTCCGCGCACGTGACCCAACCCTTGAGCATCACCATCAACGCCCCGCCCGCGGCATGCAGCAGTTCCGGTAATAATGGCGCACTCAATGGCCAATACGCCTTCAGCCTGAGCGGGTACAACGGACGCGGCTTCCTGGCCGTTGTAGGTTCCCTCACCGCCGACGGCAATGGACACATCACCGCCGGCGAAGCCGACACCAATGGGGTCTTGGGCGCGCAGGAAGGCAGCCTCATTACCACCGGCAGCTCCTACTCCGTGGGACCAGACAACCGCGGCTGCGCCACGATCGCCACGACCTTCGGGACCCTCATCACGCGCTTCGCGCTGGGGTCCACGCCTTCCGGCGTTGCTACGAATGGCCAGATCATCGAGTTTGATACCCCGAACCCCAGCGCATTCATCGCCACGGGGCAAATCCTGCAACAGAGCCCCGCGGCTTTCGCCAACGTCCTCAGCGGCACCTTTGTTTTCCGCACCATAGGTTGGGATCCGTCTGCGCCCGGCCGGGATGTCTGCGTTGGCGCCGTGGTCGCGGTCAGCCTGACCCTCAGTAACCTGGACGAGGAATGTAACGACGCGGGGACCGCCTCCAACCCAACGGGTGGAACGGGGACCTATACAACGTTCGATTCCAATGGCCGTTTTACCGCCACGGTGCTGGTGGGGACAGGCACCTTCCAGTTCACATACTACTTGGTGTCGAATTCGCAATTCTTGATCGTCAACGCCGATTCCGCCCCCACGGTGAGTGGCTTCGCACAGCAGCAGAACATGCCGGCAGGCGGTTTCAACGCCAACTCGCTCAATGGCAATCTCGTCTTCTATCTTAACGGGTTGAGTGGGGGCGGCTCGGGTGCGGATGCGTCCATAGACCTCGCTAGTGCCAATGGAGCGAGCTCATTGAAGGTAGCAAGCTATGAGAATTACCTGGGCGTCTGGCAAGGTACGCCCCCTCCCATAGCCCTTACGTGCAATTACACGGTTGGCTCGAATGGCCGGGTTACGCTCCGTAGCCCCGGCAGCAGCAGTAGTTGTGGAGTGAATCCCCCGATTATCTACCTGACCGCCCCGAACGCCGGCTTCATGGTTGACACTGCCGCCGGGGTAGACACTGGATCGCTCGCCCTGCAAACGGATAGCCCCTTTACCAACGCCTCCCTGTCCGGCACCTTTAACACAGGCTTGGCCGAGGTGGTCAGCCAAGACATTGGGAGCATCTCCGTCGGCAACCTGACGCTGAACGGCAGCGGCCATGTGAGCGGCACGATCGACCTCACGTCGACAAGCAACCAGATTTCAGACAACCCCATCACCGACACCTACGCGGTCAATTCCAATGGGACCTTCAGCTTTGGATCAACAGGCGCGACGATTGTGGGCCTCGTCATATCCAACAGCCATTTCGAAATGTTCGAGCCCTCCAGCACGACCACGTCGTTCCCGATTCTCTGGTTGGGGAGTAAATAGCAACGCGCGGGGCATGAGATGTGACCCTGCCGCTTCGGCGGCCGGGCCCCTGCCGTGGATCTTCTCGACTGGCAACGAGACGCGGGATTGAGCCAGGCCGCAAGCATTGGCCCGGCACCGCTTCCTGAGCAGTATTGCGCCTTTAATTCCAGTGTTGGGGGCCCCACCGTGGCGACGATGGCTCGCTAACTTCACGCCTAGCCCGCATTTCTCACCACGGCTTTGGAAGGGCCTTTCTGAGGGTTTCCGCGCTCGCCACGATCGAACAGCTTGTCCGGGCGCTCTGAGGCAAATTTCGGAGTGCGGGAGCTCGCTCCCGCTTTTTCTAGCGCTGACTCGTCAGCGCTGGGTGACTTGCCGCGACCAGTCGCGGCGATGGAAAGCGGCGACGAGTCGCCGCACTCCAAACTTCGGTTCGTTTGCCCTTGGTGAGAAATGCGGGCTCGGCGGGGCCGCCACGGCCCGTCATTTTCTTTGGCTTCGGTTTGGGCAGAACGCGCTCGGCCAGCGAGCATCACGCTTGCCTCGTAACCGCGCTAATTCCAGGTCGAATTCGTCGCTCGGCCGCTTGGCCTCCTCGCGAGCCTTCTGCGCGTCGTCTTTCTTCCCCTTCTCGATTTCCTTTTCGATTGCTTCGCTGGGTGTCATAGAAGTCCTGCTGGCACGTCGTTCCTGGCGTTACCTCATTTTGCGATGGCGGGGGGGGACGATTCCCCGCCGGCTCGGAATTGGGGTTTATTTCTTGACTTGATTGAGCAGGCGTTCGTAATTGCCTTTCAGGCCTGCGTCATTGGGCGACAGGAGATAAGCCGCGCGGTACTCCTGAAGCGCTCCTTGGGCATCGCCTTTGGTTTCGAGCGCCCAGCCCATCATGTTGTGGTAATAGGGAGCATTGGGGTCGCCTTCCAGCGCCAGGCGAGCTTGGATAATTGCTTGATCGGGCTGTTTTTTCTGGATGTAATACCAAGCCATATGATAACGCGCCAGGTGGTATTTTGGATCGGCTTGCAGAATCGCATTCAGCTCCGGGAGCGCGGTATCGGGCTTGTTTTCCGCCAGCAATGCCCAAGCGGCGTAAATATGGGCCAGGGCATTCGCGGGATTGAGCCGCAGCGCCTCGCGAGTCTCCATTAGGCAGCCTTCATTATCACCTTTCATGACGAGCGCCCCCGCCAGAGGCATGTAGAGATCTGAATTCTTGGGGTCGAGACGGATGGCCGCGCGCGCTTCCACTATGGCTTCATCGTACTTCGCCATAGCATTGAGCTCCGCGGCCGCGCTGGTATGGTACCAGGTGTTATTGGGGTTCAAGCGTAACGCTTCCCGGTACTCGGCCAGAGCGCCATCGTGGTCGCCCTTCTGACTGAGAGCCCATCCGACCATCATGTGGCTGTCGCCGACGGAGGGGTCAAGCCGCACCGCCTCGCGCGCTACCGGCAGCGCCTCGTCGGGCTTGGCCTGCGCGTCCAGCGCCCAAGCCAGGCGTTCATGGTACCAACAATTCTTGGGATCAATCTGGGCGGCCTTGCGCGCTTCCGGTTCGGCCTCTGCCGGCTTACCCGATGCGTTCAAAGCCCAGGCCACACAGTCATGCGCCGCCGCGTCATCCGGATTTTGCTGGATGGCCAAGCGCGCTTCGGCAATACCCTGCTCCCATTGTCCCTTCAGATTCAGCGACCATGCCAGGTGCGCGTACCCCCACGAAAGTTTTGGATCGACCTGCATGGCGGCGCGCGTCACTTGGATGGCCTCATCGTACTGTCCCTTCAGGTTCAAGGCCCAAACCTCGCGCTGATATCCCCAGGTCGCTGTGGGGTCGAGCCGGACGGCTTCCCGCGCTTCGGACAATCCCTCGTCCGTTTTGCCCTGCAAAAGGAGGATGGCCGCGAAGACTTCGTGGGCTACGGCGTTATGCGCATCGAGTTCCAGGGCGGTGCGCACCTCCTGGGCCGCGTCGTCCAGCTTCCCTTGGTCCCTCAGCGACCACGCCAGCAGGGTGTGGGCATCGGAACTCCGGGGGGCCAGGCGCAAGGCTTCGCGTGCCTCTTGGGCGCCCTCGTCATACTTCTTCTGCCAGTTGAGCGCGGCCCCCAGGGTCGAGTGCGCACCGAAGTTGTTAGGGTCGAGCGCGAGCGCCCTGTGGGACTCGGCGACGGCGCCGTCCCAGTTGCCTTCGCGCAGCGCCCCCACGGCGGCCACGAAATGCACGTGCGCGCTGGCGGGCGCAAGCTCCAGAGCTTTGCGTAATTCGGGCTTGGCTTCCTCCAACTTGCCGCTTTGATAGAGCGCCCACGCGCAATTGGCCGGCGCGTCGCCGTTCTGGGGATCCAGGCGCGCGGCTTCATGGCATTCATCGAGCGCGCTCGCGTAGTCCTTTTTCAACAGGAATCCCATGGCTAAAGTCGAGTGAGCTTCAGAGTTCTTGGAGTCAACCTCTACGGCTTGGCGGCCTTCCGCGATGGCTCCGTCGATGTCACCGTTGATCGCCAGTTCCTCGGCATGGGTCAAATGTGGCTTGACCTGTGCTTCCGTTTCCGCGGAGGCGTGGGGTTCCGGCCGCGCAACGGGTTTGCCGGGAACGTTGACGCGTTTGGCGGAACGCAAAGCCTGGAGAAGACCCTCGTCAGCTCCCAACTTCCGTAGACTCTTCAGGAACTCTTCCGTGGGCTCAAAATCAATTCCGTAACGGCCGACCAAATCGGCCACGCGCTCATTCGAAACCGAGTTCGACAGAAGATCGACAATGTCGCGCTGGGTCAGAGGCTTCTGTGAAGGCGGCGCCTGGGCGAATGCCCCGCCTATCATAAGAAGAATTAAGAGGACTGAGTAAAGCTTCACTGCGTGCCTCCGACGCGACTCTACTTGCTCACTTGTTTCAACAGCCTCTCGTAATTGCCTCTAATCCCTGCGTCACCGGGCACCAGGAGATAACCCGCGCGGTATTCGGCAAGTGCACCCTGCGGATCGCCCTTTATCTCCAGAGCCCAGCCCAGCATATTGTGATACCAGGCGTTATTCGTGTCACCTTGGACGGCCTGGCGAGCCTCGCTAATCGCCGGGTCAGCTTGTTTTTTCAGGATATAGGCCCAAGCTGCTTGGTAATGCGCCAAATGGTTTTTCGGGTCCGAGCGAAGGACTTCGTTCGCCTCCGCCAGGGCGGCATCCGGCTTGTTTTCTGAACTCAGCGCCCAGGCCATGTCGAGATGGGGGGTTGGATCATTGGGTTTCAGGCGCAGGGCCTCACGACTCTCCACCAGGCTGCCCTCGAAATCACTTTTGAAGATCAGCACTATAGCCAAGGTGTTGTGGAAATCCGCAATGTTAGGATTAAGATGGATGGCCTCGCGCACTTCCCCAATGGCCTCATCGGGTTTACCCAGGGCATTGAGCTGAGCAGCCGCGCCGTTGTGATCCCATGGATTAGTCGGGTCTAAACGTATCGCCTCCCGGCACTCGCCCAGGGAGCCGTTGAAGTCGCGTTTTGCGGAGAGCGACCACGCCAACTGCGCGTGAGCATTGGCATCGCCGGGGGCCAGCCGCACCGCTTCGCGCGCTTCCACCAGCCCTTCGTCATACTTGCCCGTGGCGTTCATCGCCCAGGCCACGCGCTGATGGCCCCAAGAGTTGTTCGGGTCAATCTGGATGGCTTTGCGCCCTTCGGCCAGGCACTCATCGTATTTGGTCTTCATACAAAGAGCATTGGCCAGGCGTTCGTGGGCTGCGACGTTCGCGGGATCGAGCTTGATGGCTTCGCGTTCCGCGGTTTCGGCGCCGTCCGCGTCGTTTTTCCCAATGAGCGCCCAACCGAGCATGGCATAGGCTTGGGAATGCCCGGGCGCGAGGCGCACCGCTTCCCGAGCTTCGGTGGCGCCCGCATCATATTGTCCTTTCAAGATCAGCGCCTGCGCCAAGGGGAGGTGGAAATCCGCCGTGTTGGGATCGAGGCGGATGGACTCACGCGCTTCCACCATGCTCTCATCGAGGTTCCCTTTGTTAACGAGCTGGCAGGCCATTCCATTATGATGCCAGGGATTATTGGGGCTCAGGCGCACTGCTTCCCGGTATTCGGCGAGGGCGCCATCGTAGTCGCGCTTTCCGGAGAGCGCCCCCCCAACCTGCGCGTGGAAATCGCCATTGTTGGGCACCAACCGCAAACCCTCGCGCGCTTCCGGAAGCGCCTCGTCAGGCCTGCCCAAGGCGTTCAGAGCCCAAGCCGCGCGTTGATGGCCCCAACCATAGTTCGGGTCGATCTGGATAGCTTTGCGGGCTTCAACAAGCCCCTCGTCATATTTGGCTTTTATATTGAGTGCGGCGGCCAAGCGTTCGTGGGCGATGGCGTTGTCGGGATCGAGCCGGATAGCCTCGCGTTCTGCGGATTCGGCGCCGTCCCAGTCTTTTTTCCCCATGAACGCCCATCCGAGGACGGCTTGAGCTTCCGAATTCCTGGGCCCAAGACGCACCGCCTCCCGAGCTTCGGCGAGACCCCGATCATATTGTTCTTGCAAGATCAGCGCCTGCGCCAGAATATCGTGCGCCCCAAAGTCATTGCTATCGAGATCTAAGGCCTTATGGCACTCGGAGACAGCGGCGTCCAACTTCCCCTGTTGCAGAGCTCCCACCGCGGCTACAAAGTGCACGTGCGGGCTCGCGGGGGCGAGCTCCAGGGCTTTACGGATGTCTTCGTCCGCTTCCTCAGGCTTGCCGCTTTTATAGAGTGCCCAGGCGCAATTGGCGGGCGCGTTGCCGTTCTGGGGATCCAAGCGTGCGGCCTCGTGGCATTCGTTGAGAGCGCTCGCGTAGTCTCCCTTCATCAGGAATCCCACGGCAAGAGTCGCGTGGGCTGCGGAGCTATTAGAGTCAATCTGCACGGCCTGCCGGCCTTCAGAAATCGCGCCTTCGTGGTCGCCGTTGATCACCAACTGCTCCGCCCGGTCGAGATGTTCCTTCACCTGGGCGGCCGTTCCCGGCGAGCCCGTAGGCTTCGCTCCACCGCCCACTCTTTTGGCTGTGCCCAGCGCGCGGATCAGAACATTCTTGGCTCCAGACTTGCGCAGAGTGTCGAGAAAGTCGTCGGTCGGCTCAAAGTCAATTCCGTAATGCTCCACGAGCTCCGCAAGGCGCTCGCTGGGTACGTCGTTCTTCAGGAGCTGAAGGATGTTTTCCCGGGTCAGCGGCTTCTGGGAGGGAGGCGCCTGAGCCCCAGGGCTGGCCGCAGCAAACAGGATTATGATCGCGGCGATCATTCTCATCGTGTGCCTCCCGGAGGGCGGGTCAACGGTGGGATTGGCGGCAACGTTCCAGGACCATAATCCCCTTCCTGGTTCCTGCGCGTGGGAGCTGAGTCTACACCTCACCGCCTCGTTTGGGAAGGCGCATGTCCCGCCGCCGGGCAACCCAGGCTGATCCCCCCAAAACCGCGGTCTCGCCGGGCAGGGTCACATACCTGAGTGTCTGCCGATAGAGGATTCCAAGCCTGCTCCGGATCACTTTGCGTGGGCGGCCTGCGCAGGGTCAGGTCCGTGGCACGCAAACCTCCCCTTCGGTCTCACCCCCGCGCGAGCCGCTTCCGACCTCACGGATAGCCGCTTTCGGCTATTCGGGCTCAGAACCGATAAACTGGTGTGAACAGCTTCGCGCGAAGGAAGCGTCCCATGCGCGAGACCCGCGCAAAACCTCCACGCGGGAGGCTGAGCACAAAAGCCAAGCTCCGGAGGATGGCCTGTGGGCCGGATTCCCGCCCCAGGAGGGGAACAACCGGCCGCGCCAAGAGCAGCGCCACGACCATGATCGTCAAAACCACCAGAAACTCAATCAGGAAAAACATGAGAGCAATGCGGATGACAACGCCCATACTGACCTCCCGCCGACCCCCGGCACGCGTTTCCATCTTTCTGCTGGTCGCGCCGGGGCTACGCGTCAAACACCTAATCGGCTGGGGGCCGGACCACCGTGAGCTTTTCTTAACGCGGGGGCAGGATTCAAAATGGCAGGGCTGACGCACCGCCGAGGGCCGGGAGTCGGGATGCTCTGGATCGGGATATGCCCCGATAATTTGGACCAGAAGGGCCAGGAGAAGCTTATGTCGTAGTGCCGCCCGGTCGATTCGAAGAAGCGCTCTCTGCCTAGGCCAATGCGGCATCCCACCTACGACATTTTTGCGCAAGTGCATTTTGTCCCCCAACTAACATTAAAAAACTTTCATGAAGCCCCGTCCCTCCGCCGATATGACATGTGAACGCCGAGAAAGACGGTAACAAGCTGGGAAGTTGTGAAGGCTAAGGCTGACGGCGGGAGGTTGAAATGAGCGTCCTACACCAAATGGTTCCAATCTTCTTCATGATACAGTTTGTGCTTGTTCTGATCGGCATGGTCGTTGCAATGCTCAAGGCAACCCCAGAGGCTTAGCCCGGATGTCTCGCCGCGCTTGAAGGGTCTGGGCGGGCGCCAAGATCACCCGTGCGCGCCGCGCCAGCGCCGGCTGACTGCGGGCGCGTGAGCGCCTCGTGGGTCCAACCTTCTCCGAGGGGAGAAGGTGGACCGCGACCGGCGTCCTCATCAGCCGTCGCGGGCAGGGGGCCCCACGTTCTGCTTGTCGTGGGGATGAGGGGTTACTTCCGCGCCCTCCACGACCCGTTGCCTGCCACACACGACCGCGGGTTGGCCGTTTGAGCGCCTCTATCCAACTTCCGAGTGCCCGTCACCCTTTCGCCCTCCGAGCCCAGACTATTTTTTCGGAACTCTTTCGAGCAAGGTGGGATATTGAGCCGTATTGAAAGCCCACCCGGCCATGAGCTGGGCCGCCTGGGTGATGCCGTCTTCCGAGACTTTGTCGAAAGTATCCGACTGTGTGTGCTCCGTCTCGGCATATTCGGGCCAGTCTCCCATGCATGAAAACCCCGGAACACCTACTTCATTAAATGCGGCATAGTCGCTTCCGAACGTACGTGAAATCTTGGGTTCAAGAAGACGGAGAGGGCCGGATAGTGGAGCTAGGATTCGAAGCGTGGCTTCGAGGTCCGGGTAGTTCTCGTGGATTCCTATCGTGACGACTCTGCTCGTTCCAGTGTCGTTGACGAGAATCGCCGAGATACTGGGCAATTCGTCCCGGTGTGCGGTGACGTAGCGATGAGCACCGATTTCACCTTGCTCTTCGCCCGTGAAGAGTACAAACCGGAGCGTCCTTTTGGGCTTCAAATTGAGCTTGGCAAGTGCCCGGGCCGCCTCTAACACCGACACCACGCCCGTACCGTCGTCGGTGGAACCTGATGCCAGGTCCCAGGAGTCGAGGTGGGCGCCCAGCATCACGATTTCGCCAGGTTTTTCCGAGCCTCTGATCTCCGCTACCGTGTTCGAAGTTTCTACGGGTCCCGGACTAAACGCATTGGCAATTGCAAGTTCGATTCTCACCGGGGCGCGTTTAAGAAGTCTCCAGATCAAGGCGTAGTCCTCGTGCGCGAGGTACGCCACGGGCAATAGCCCAGGTTCATAATCTCCGGCCGAACCGTTGGACATCCTCATCAGGTTATAGGGATTAGCGGAGTCCCTCAGTACGGCTAAGACGCCTTGCTCTTTGAAGAATCTCGTTCGGAACTCGTAGAAGGAACCCGTATTGTCCCGTGCCTTTGCTTGGGGTTCAACGGGCTCCGTCAGCGGAAACGTGATGGGCGAATGGGCAACGGCATAGGGAGATTCGACCGTTCGCGGGGGCTCCAGAATCACCGCGGCACCGCTTAACTTCCCACTGTATCGCTCGAGTTCTGACCTGGAGTTGGCATCGACGTACGCGACCGGTCCCTCGACTCTTCCGTTCGTGCCGGGTGACCACCCGAGTGATGCGATGGCCAACCTTCGGGCCACGGGAGCAAGAACCTCGGCTTCGGCAGTTCCACGCTGCCACGCACGGTTCACAACCCATTTCTCCTGGTGGACGTTCGTCAGGCCGTAGTCGCGGAATTTCTGCTCAGCCCATCGGCTCGCAGCAAGCTGTTGGGGGGAGCCGGTCAAGCGGGGGCCGATGACATCAGAAAGGTACTCAAGGTTCGGCATCAATTCGTTGTGGTCTCGAATCTCTCGGAGGATCTGGGTGTCGGCGGAAGAAAGGTCGTTCGCCTGCTGTGCCAGCAGTTGTCCCGCGAAAAGCGGAGTTACCCAGGCGATGACGACGGTGCACAGAAGATAGTCCCTCCCTGCATTCCCCGAGACGGTTCGCTTGACCCGAGGTACGCGCGGCGTAAAATGCATCTACACCTCCTAGTTCCTGTATTTTACATGTTAGGAATGCGGATACGCGATGAAGAGCCGCACAGGAACGCCAAGTGCGCGTACCTGTGCGCTACCAGCTCGTCTTGAATCTGGAATTTTGAACCCGTGATCGAATTCCCTAGCCCCCAGCCCCCAGCCCCTAGCACCCAGCACCTATTTTTACCTAACCCCTAATCCCGAACCCCTAATCCCTGCATTTCAATGAATGCTGATACGCGATGAAGAGCCGCACAGGAACGCCAAATGCCCGTACCTGTGCGCTACCAGCTTGTGGTTCTTTACTGTAAACTGTTGACTGTTAACAGTCGGGCAGTTCTTGATTGTTAATGTGAATTGTATTTAAGAAACCGCCCGCGAACATATGGCGGAACTGATGGGTGCGCCCTCGGCGGATTTGCGGAAGGTGAAGAATGGCGACTCAAAAGCGATGGCTGGTGGGATTAGACGACATCTGCGGACTACGCTTTGAATGCAAGAAATGCGGAGCAACCGTTGGATTTCGGCCGGGTAGCTGGCAAAGTGGAGGAAGCAATCTCGTCGCATGTGAGAATTGTGGAAGTAACTGGATCAATCCGCTTAACGTAGGGACCGAAGTCAAATTGCTAGTCGAAAGTATTGAGAGGTTGCTTTCTGGTGAAGACCGATTCGGGTGCAAGATCATGTTTGAATTTGATGGGTCTAACTTCCCGTAGAAAGTTCTTTGTTCCCACTACCCGGCCTCCAAACAAGTTGCCAGGCCGACTGCACTCGACCGGCCCGCACCTCCGCCCCGATTGCCCTATTCAGCCGCGTGCGAATCTTTCTGCCGATTTTGGAAAATCCTAAATGATGGGCGGCCTTTCGGAGGAGCACTTCGCGATCAATCGTTCCACGTAAGGGAAGATAGGCCTCCAGCGCACTTCGCACCATTTCCTGGGGAATGTCATCAATATCCCCCCCTAGACTGCGCGGCGACTCTTCACGATTGAATAATTCATCCTGCGTTACATCGCCAGAGCTATCCGCTGAGTCGTCATCTTCAATGGAAGGTTCCTTTTCTTGGAGCAAAGTAATTTGGTGCGTTTGCGGGTGGTACGCCCTCGTCTCAGCGTCTACCGGGGTTGGGAAGATAACTACTGGGGCTGTTCCGCTAGAGTCTTGACCTTGAGCACTCGGAATCACACCCACTGGATAGATGTTCAATGACCTGAGCTCATGCCACAAGGATTCAAGCGCTGCTTCAGGATCGCAATAAAATGTTGACCCGCGAACCCGCCAAAATTTCCAGCCGCAACGTTCAAGCTGGCGCTGGCGGACCATGTCTTCCTCGTATTTCTCAGGTCCGTGCCAGTAGTCACCATCGCATTCCACTGCAAGTCGAGACTTGGTTCCCTCCACAACAAGATCAATGCGCTTATTACTAGGACCTAATGGTTCATACTGAACCAAAACGCGGTAACCACGAGCTTGGATTAGTTTACCAACATCCACTTCGAATCCACTTTCGCACGTACTCCAATCGGGCGCACCTCCCACATCGCTCGCGGGGTTCAGGTAGTGCGCAAGCAATTTATAACGCATATCTTGCGGATTCATGTCGTTCAACGTCGCAGTGTGGAAGAGCCAGGCTTGATCGCGAGCCCGGCTGGCTGCGACATTAAATCGACGCTTATCTGCGTCCTTGGTGAGTGCGCCGATCGTTTCATTCGGGGCGGCAACCATACTTAAGAAGATGATGTCTCTCTCATCGCCCTGAAAAGCATACGCATCCCCACAAATCAATCTCCGCTGGTCAATTTCCCCCTCTTGCAGCCGCTCTCGCAATAACTTCTCAATAAGGCGAGCTTGATACTCTCCCTGGAGGGAAATAACGCCCATCGTTTTGTCAGCGTAGGAAGCGTCAGTGCAGCACTGACAGATCATTTCTACAATCGCTTCCGCCTCAGGGCGGTTTTGAGCAGATTGAGATCCACCTTCGCGAAAGCCATTGGGCACGCAGTGGGTCACGATCGGTTCCAATCGTTGCGGCGGGTACTCCCGTAAAGGAACCAGAGGAGTTGCCGAATAGCAAAGGTTGTTGGAGAACCGGATGATCTCCGGCATGCAGCGGAAGTGTTCCCTGAGAACTATTCGGCTGCCATAACGTATTCGGCCGTGATCGAAAAGGCTGTGCCCGACACCAAAAGAGTCTTTGAGATCGAAGTCAAAGAGGTACCGATCGATAAGCCTTTGAACCTCTTCCTGATCGACACCTATAAAGTCGGGCGAAATCTGCTCATCGTCTCCAACGATTATCATTTGCTTGCAGATATATTGAAGCCACAACGCTTCGGGCCCGCTTTGGCTTGCTTCATCCACGATGATGACATCGAATTGGTTCGGCTTAGGCTCGACAGTTTCTGCTATCCGGTAGAACGGCATAATCCAAGCCGGAATCGCTTCTCGACACCGATCCATGTATTTTTGCGCTGCCCGGCGGTGTTTTTCTGCGTATCGCCCAGTGCCCTTACCCACGAGTTTGACCTCTTTGGCCCAAGCAATGAGAAATTGTCGGTGTTCCTCTTTCATGCGTTCAAAGCACACCTTCCAAGCTTTAACCGAGGCCAGATTGGCCACCTTGTCGAGAATGTCCACTTGAACTCGTCTTAACTCATTTTCTAGGGCGGTCTCGTTCGCCCTGCTCTGAAATGCGCGTATCCAGGCGTTGGCGCGAGCCCATGCCCAGCTATCTTCAATCGTTGCCATCCTCCTGTCCCAAACTAAATCCTGGGAACTATCCGCAATTGACGCGACTAATTTGGGTGCCACCCCGCGAAGCTGCTGTGTGAGTTTCTCGCGCTCGGCAAGCAAAACGCGATCCTTCTCAAGGCATTCCAGTTCGTGCACCGTGGATGCAAACCCATCAACGTCCCTATCTTGCAGGTTCTTCAGGAGTAACTTGTTTATTGGATGTGACGCTGGGTGCGAGGCCACAGCCTGGACGGTCGTTAAGTAGCTTTCCAGATCAGCGCGGGCCTCAAGCAATAAATCCTCAGCTTCAGCTGCTTCAAGATCAGCAAGGAGATCCTTTATCGACTCATCATCATGCCACACAGGTTCTGCTAGACCATCGATTGCAGCAACTGCTACCTTCGCGCGACCCAAGGGATCCTTGAGGCTAAGCACGCGGCCAAGTATCTCTTGGTTCTCTTCAAGCGCGGAAACTTGCCGCGGGAGCGGTCCTTCTATGGGTTGTGCAATGCCCTGCCACGCCGTCCAAAGATGATTGATGTGTATTCTTACGCCCACTTGTTCAATCAATTCCTGAATTTTTTCTGCGCTATTGCATGGCCTTCCGTTGATGGTTATGTCTTTGGTGAGATAAAGGGTTCGCTTAACTATTTCTTTTCGAAATACCCACCAGCCAAGACCTCCCCCTGAAATGAGATGTGAATGCAGTTCGCGTGCATCGAGGAATAGTTTTTGCGGATCAATTACGGATTGATATCGAAGGGAGCATGCTTGAGCATGCTGGGCCCTTTTTAGGAGCCCTTCAAGAGTTATCACTGAAGTTGCGTGAAGCTCGTGCCATCTGCGGTCCCGAGCCGTCAGTACTTCAGTTATAGCCTGTGGTATCCACGGGAGTTGGTGAGCGCGGACACTGCTTAGAGAGGCAAGCAGGTCCCGCAGGGAACTATCGATTGCTTGCCTTGCTTCCCTCGTTGCCAGCCTTAGTTGGCGGTATGAAACTCTTGACTTACGGGACTCATAAAGGTTCCAACGGGCGTCCAGCTCCGCCTCCCGCTTTACTAATTCAATGAATTCTTGAAGTCGAGGTAGACTCGAGAAAGCGACGACTGGCTGAACTACTTCTGCACACCTGTCAGATGTCAGGGAGCGATACGCAGTGAGAAGCATTTGAAAGTCGGAAGGCCCTAAGGGCATATCCGTATTCTCTGCCAATGAATCAGGAAACCAACTGTGGACCTCGGCCGCTCCTCGCACAGCTTTTGCGATAGCACAAGCTGTGCCAGTATACTTTCCTCCTGATACACTATGCCGGTACGTCTCCTGTTCTCGAACTTCCCGCAGGAATCGTCCGATTTCTGCCCGTCGTTTTTTCAGTGCAAGAATCTTTTTCTGTAGCTCAATCATCTCCCGCGCATACTGGGAACCTTGCCAACCCTGGTATCTTTCAGTGATGCCTTGAACGGAATTCTTGAGTTCTTCCATGGCAAACACATCGTTCCCAAGAAGGCTGACGCACAGCGCGGATAGCTGTGGAGGAATCTTCGATTTGAGAACCCTCAGGGCACGCGGGGTCTGACTCGTAACAAGGACCCGCTTCCCAGTGGCTAACAGGTGGCATATCAGGTTCGCAATTGTGTGGCTTTTGCCAGTACCCGGCGGTCCCTGGACCAGCACTCCCTGACTTACACGGTGACGGTCCACAATGCTGCGCTGCTCGTCGTTTGTCGCGAGTGGGAAATACACTTCTGCATCGACGGCGACTTCGTTTACATCCATCCCCGAAGTTCGTTCAGATTCTGCGACTGCGTACGAGTCTTGCGTGATCTCGCAAAGCCGCCGAACCCCAAACGGTATCTCAGTTCCGGCTTTTATTTGCTCAATAACTGTGGAAAGTGCTCTAACAAGGCTCCGAGCCGTCCGTCGGCGAAGAATTACGGCCGGGGAAAAGAAAATCTGCGGTGCACGATTTGTTTCAGTAGGTGGTATTAAACTGCCCTCATAGGTCCCCAAAGGGTCAATCGAGTGGACCCAGCTTTGCAACACCGGCTCGACCAACCCCTTGTCCCATGGAGTTTCAGCAGCGGCCGCGAGCGCACTTTCGATAGTAAGTTGTTGCTCCACCGCCGGACGTTCACTGGGCTCCAACATGTCACTCTCAAGCGACAACTTGACGCCATCGGCAGCCGGTTGTACCGATATGATCCCACGGGCCGCGTCGAATGATATGCTGGCTTGCGCAACGAGCACGTGACGACGAACGCGCTGGCTGGAGGGTGTTATCCAGTTCAGGAGCCCCAACCCGACAATGAGCTCGTATTCCTCTCCTAACTTTTTCTGTTGGTTATAGATTGTGAAGAGGCTGCCGTAAAGTGCTTGGACTGACTTCCATCGTCTGTGCTGCTCGGACCATGGCTGCCATTTCTCGATTAGATACTTGAGCCATTGATCTTGGACGGCGGGATAGTCTTCCAGCTTCAAGAATACGGGCGGGTAAGAGGGAGGCTCTGAAGGTTCGGAGGGACCGACAGCTGACGGTTCCTGCTGAGGCGAAAGGATTTTTTGCCTAAGCTCTGGCTCGCGGTCGCTTTTGGAAACTGTAAATGGGTCTGCCCAGTCGACGCACGTAACGGGAACCGGAGGGAGTGGCGGTTCCTTTTGTTTTCGGACCTCCAGCCAAACTTCGTCGCCTTCTTTTTCAGCTCCCCATGCGACGCTGAAACAACCTGGTTCGTTGGGGACGTCGTGAAACCACAAGACGAACTCGTACTTGGAGTAATCGCGCACAACCGCCGTGCGAAGTTGGCAAAACTCCTTCAGATACGTGTAAAGGCGGTTAGCCTTCTCCCGAAGTTGATTATCTGCAATTGCATCGAGAGGTTGGCCGTCAGGCATGACAACGTATCCATTGTAAACGCGTAGGCGGCGGACAGCCCCGTCCAATGATGTTGACCCAAAAGGGTTCCTCCATCAGGGGCTTGAGTAAATTCACGTCGATATTGAGGCCGTTCTGTCCGGAGCACTTCCGCATGCGGTCCAGCGTGCCTTCGATCATTTCGGCAATGGCGGGAATCTCGACGCGCGTGTCCGTGCAAAGGATCGAGATGGGCTTCTTGCGCTGCTCGGCGGGGATGGACAGTACGGCGTCGAAAATCAGCGACGCCAGCATGGTGCTGTCCTTGCCGCCGCTAAAGCCGACCAGCCAGGGGCGTTTGTCTTCCAGATAAAGTTGTCGGATGGAAGCTTTGATCTCCTGAGACATTCTTGCTCCCGTCGCGGGCAGTATGCGCGCCCCACGCAATATTTTCAAGTAATGTCTTAAAGATAGCATCAGTGGCAACCGGCGAAAAAGCGCTACGCTGCCCCGGAACCATACTGTGCGGGCATGTCGCGGATTGTGCCCCAAAAACGCCCACGCTGGAGAATGGCCAATCTGCCCCACTATCTAAGTTCAAACTGTACCACTACCCTCCTTGGGGTGGGGGGACCGCCGCCGGCGTTTTCATCAGCCGGCGCCTGACGGGTGAGGGTTGGGTACACATGGAGGGTCAGGTGGCGCCGCGACCCCGGTGGGAAGTCCTGTTTAAGGCGCGGGGGAGGGGGCGAAGCGACGTGGCGCCGTTCAATCCTTGCTGACGAGGGCGGAGGCGCGCTGTTCCATCTCCGAAGCGGTGGTGACATTCTTGGGATAGTTCACCACCTGAATCTCCGCGGTGAAGCGGTTGCTGGCGCCGGAAGCATCGGCCAAGCCTTCCGCGAGGCGGCTGGCGGCTTGCTTGGCTGCCGCTTCGTTCGTGGCCGGCAGGACGATGCCGAAAACTCCCGAGGAGAGGCGGTAAAGGGAGTCCTCCCCGCGCAGCTTGCGGCTGAGAACTTTCGCAGCATCGCCGAAGGCCACTTGGGCCTGCGGGCCTTCCTTGAAGTGTTTCGAGGGGTTCAAACGCACCAGGAGGAGGGAGAGCGGTTCTTGGGTCTGGGTGCTGCGGCGAAAGTCCATGATGAGCCGGTCTTGAAAATGGCTGAAGCCCATCAAGGTGGCCAATAGTTCGGCGCTCGACTGCTCCAGGATGGCCGCCATCTGTTCCCGTTCCTCGATCAACTTGCTGCGAAGCTGTTGGACCATGAACTGGCGGTTCACCAGATAGATCACCATCAGGATGCATAGCGCGCAAAATCCGAAGAAGAGTGGGCGCGAGGGAGGCGCTGCCGTGCTGGCGGTCTTGGCGAAAACCGCGGGATACATCAGCAAGGCCATGCCCCCTCCCAGGATGACAATCATCGCCAGCGCGAGGATGGATAACTGCCGGTCGCGGCGGTTGAGCGTCTGCTGATTGACCTTGTCAAATACGTCCATAGCCACCTTCTGAGCGGAGGAATAAGGAGCGGTCGAAGCGGGCAGCGATGCGTTCGTCCCTCAGCGCTGGAAAGACCATCGACGCGTGCTATAACATCCCTTCGGTCGCGGTGTCAATCGGGATGTGCAGACTCGAGTTTTTGGAGGAATAAAGTGAGGGCGCCGCCCAGCAGTGAGCGCGCGGCTTTCAGGGACATTATGTCACTTCGAGGTGAGGCCGCCGCCGCTCCCCGCCTTTTCCCATCTCATAGCGAGGGTCAGACCGGCCAAATTTTATGGCGCGTGGCCCAACGCAAATTTTATACAGCGCGGTCCCCAATCCAGATCGGCTAGAAAAACAACTTCCGTCCGAACTGGATTTGTCGCCACGTGGTCGCCGTCGAAGTAATCACTCCGGCAGTGGGCGAGTGCTCGCCGCGCGGCAGCGGCTACTGCGATCCCATCATCTCCAAAAGTCCATTCACAATTCCCGGTTCCGCGCAGCCCGGTTTGAGATGCGAGGTCGTAACTTCATAACTGATCGGTTCGAACGAATCGTCGCTCGGGATATAACCGCTGGACCCATTAGCGTGGGTCACCATGACGGTGTCATTGAATGGCGACTCGCGTTTCAGGCGCTGGTAGATGTGCGTGAAGACTTCTCCGGAGACTCCGGTGAGAGCCACGTCGTTGATCCTCAGCAGGCTGAGGCGGATGTTGACCGGGTCGGCGTCCTCGAAGGTGTATTCGCTGCGTGGCCGCGGTCCCGGCGTTACCCGGCGTCCGGGACAAGTAATGACTCGCTGGGAACTCACGATGCTGGCTTGCGACGACATCACGGTAATAGTGTTGGCCACCCGCACGGACTCTTCTCCCAGAATCCTTCCCAGACCATCCACCATCGTGAAGTCTTCGCCCATGTCCATCGAAACGGGATTTTGATCTCCCGCCGCGCCACTGGTCCAAACAGCGACCGGGCCCTCGCCACTAACCTGCCCTTCCGGATGAAGCCCCATCTCCCATCCTGCGTCTCCGCGCGTCGAGATCTTACCTTGGTAATATTGCTCGACGTAGCGCGACGTCGCCCCGGCCAAGTCGCCCGTTACGGCAAGATTATCGGGACCCATAACCACGGCATGCACCGGATAGTTGATGAACAGGGCGATGGGTTTGCCGGAGAGGTCGGTAAACTTGAGAACTGCGACCGTCTTATCGGACGGACCCTCGGGATTGTAGCCCAGCCACCACCACCCTTCTTTGGGAAAGAGCTCCCGCCGATTGATGTTCACGTAGGCCTTGCCGGTTCCGAAACCGACTTGCGCCGGCTGGAGATTCGCCCTGGCCTGGCGTACGGCCTCGAACGCGTCATTCTCCACTTTGGTCGTGTAGGCAATGGTCTCGGGTGAAGGCGGTCGGGCGGCAGGGTTTGCTCCGGCGGGGGCGCCTGGGGCAGGGGGCCTTCCGTACATCCCGGCAAGCGAGGGCGCACCGTGGTCGTGAACTGCTGCGAGAATCATGTCGTCCGCCGGAATACCCAGCTCCTTGGTAATCCGTTGCGAAAGCTCTTCCCAAACGTGGGTGGGGATACCGACCAGCTCCCACGCCAGCAGGACCGCTTGGTTGGTACCGTCGCTGAGCACGATGGCACGCACATAAATGTGGTCGTGAATCCGCTGGAATCCCTGCGTGCGGCCTGCATACCCCGACATGGGGAGTGCGGCGTCGGGGGCCGGCGTGATGTCGACACGTGCCGCGCCCACTTGCAGAGGTCCGCGTGGCGCCCCGAAAGACACCCAGGCAGGTACCCCCAACAAGAGAACCAAAGAACCCAAAATACGAACCAGAAGTAATTTGCACATGCCAACCTCCCTGAATCGATCACCCTTCCCGTGTCCGGCCCGGCCTACTTAGTCACCTCGCTGAGGGGCACCAGGGCGCCGCCACGCGCTTTGCTGATGTCGGCAGCTTCCATGAAAGCAAACATTTCTAGTGTTTCGTCCGCGCTGACCGGAGGGACACGCGTCTGGAAGAACTTTACGATCTCAACCAGCATGGGGCGATAGCTGGTTGGCCGGGGCTCGGAGTTGAGGATTTTCTTTTGGCCAAACAAGGTGATCCCAAAAGCATAAGGACCTTTGCGAATTCCGCGCATCACCCCCAGGCGGCCATCCTTCCACATCCCCACCACCTCATCAGTATCTTCCGCGTGCACCCGGCTCACTGACTCGCACCCGGTGCCCATAATCGTGTACAGGATTTCGACGGCGTGAATGCCGTAATAGGTCAGGTCCACGTGGTGAGGTTCGAGCTCGCAAGGACCATAGACACTGCAGCCTACGATGCCGCCGGATTCGGGGGTGTTTTTCAGACGCTGAGTTTCCTCCCAGAAGCGCAGCGAGGAGGTGCTAAACCAGGGCACACCGGCTTCTTTGGCGAGCCGGGCAATTTCCCGCGCGTCTTGATAATTGGCCGCCAGCGGCTTGTCGATGAACACCAGCTTCTTGGCCGCTAGGACCGGTTTCACCTGTTCCAGATGTTTTCGGCCATCCAGGCTTTCGAGCAAAATCGCGTCGACCTTCGAGCAGAGCGTGGGAATGTCATCGACGATTTCAATCTTCCACTTGTCGCGCAATTCCGCGGTGTACTTGTCGACACGACCCCAACTGTCTTTGATGTCCGGGCTGCCTCCCTTGTAGGCGGCAACCACCCGGGCGCCGGGGACATACTCCGGGTCAGCGGGGTCATTGAATCTCCGCGTGAACTCAATAACGTGCGATGTGTCCAGGCCGATGATGCCCAAGCGGATGGGATTTTCTGATCCGGCCTGCGGAAAACAGTTTTGTGGAAAGGTCAACGTCACGGGAATAAAACACAGGAAGGTCCAACACACGGTTCGCAAGAAAGGCTGCATAGTTTCCTCCGGGAGGTGTCATTCCGAGTTTCTACAATGTCGCGGCACCCTTTTGAACTTTCGCCAAGGCGGTGAGGATATCGTCCACATCGCGCTTCTCGCCGACCAGCACGTGCTGGTCAATGGCCATAGTTGTAGCGCAGAGTTGGTCGTTATGGGGGCAATGATTCTGGGCACGGTAGCGGTCCAGGCGTTCCTGGGAATAAATGGCGCGAAAGCCCCGCGAGTTGAGCGTGTTTTCGATGAACGGCTCGCGGTTCAGCGCCGGGTAGGTGGGGCCGGCGGGTATACCCTCGGCGTTTAGAGCCTCCATAACGCGCTTCAGTCCCAGGCCGGCAAATTGTTGCTTGTCGTAGGCAAAACAAGTGTCCAAATGGGTTTGGCGCGTCGATTCGGGGTAATTTTCCTGAACGGTAATCCCTGGAATTTTCCGGGCGCCTTCCCGCAGGTAGGCGCCATGCTTCTCACGCAGCAGGCAAATATCCTTATACCGAGTCATCTGCGCGACCAGGACCGCGGCGGCAAAGTCCGAGATCCGGAACTTCGTGCCGCGGCTATAATAGCTTTCCTTTTTCGGGTCATAGCCAAAATCGCGGAAGATATAAGCCTGATCGATCAAGTCCTGCCGGTTGCTGACCAGCGCTCCGGCCTCGCCCCCAGGAAGTACCTTGGTTTCCTGAAAGCTGAAACAGCCAATGGTCCCGAAGGTGCCCGCGCGTTTCCCCTTCCACTCCGTCACATGCGCCTGGCAAGCATCTTCCACGACCGGGAGATTGTGTTTCTGGGCAAGGGCCATGATCTTGTCGATATGCGCCGGCGCCCCGCTGATGTGGACGGGCAGTAGCGCGCGCGTATTCTTCGTAATCCGATGCTCGATGTCATCGGGGTCGATTTGGTAAGTTCGCAAGTCAGTGTCCGCGAATACCGGCAGGGCGTGGCACATCAGAATGGCCTGGATGGTGGCAATATAGGTGAAAGGCGCCACCACGACTTCATCGCCAGGGCCTACGCCCAAAAGCTCCAACGCCATGTGCAGTGCATGCGTGCCGCAAGGCGTAATCACGGCTCCGCGCACCCCCAGGTCGGCAGCCCAGGCCTTTTCAAATTTGGGAATGAATTCCCCATCATAAGTGCACCAGCGGTGATTGCGTAACGTCTTAAGAATGTTTGCTTCGTCAATTTCCTTTGTCTGAGGCCAACTGGGAAAGGGCTTGGTGCGGACCGGTGTGCCGCCCTTCAAGGCCAGAACATTAGGGTTACCGGAAACTGCCGCAGCCCGAGGCACCACGCTGGCCGCGGCGATCCCGGCAGAGGTTTTCTCCAAAAACTCGCGCCGGCTGAGAATGTTCTTTTTCATCGATGCGCCTCCGGAGGTACTACTGGCTCGAAAACGGACCCTTAACGCTAACCAGATCGGTAAGCGTGCGGCCATTCTCGGTAATCCGCGACAGAAAGTAAACCGATCCATCCTTGCCCACCGCGATGGAATTGACATAGGAGGGCCGCTGGCCGTCCTGAAAGAAGATAGGGCCATGGTCGGTATATTTCAAAGTAGGGATATCGTAGGTGATCAGGTGAAGGTCCTCTTCCCCCTTCGATTCTCCTTTGGCGGTTGAGGCTTTCCCCGCCACGCGTTTGCCATTGACGTAAATGGGCCCGCCCGTCAGATAGTGCAGCGTGCGGCCGTCAGGTCCGAGGGTGAAGCCCAGATACCCGTAGCTGAACTCATCGAACATCCCGCTGCGCTGGGAGGGCAGCGAGGTGATCCGGTCGAGCACCTCCACGCGCGGCACGCTGGGGTCAAAGCGGAAAAGGTAACCGGAATTGCCATGCACTCCATAGATCATCTTATCGGGAGCGTGCCAGACCGCTTGGCGCCAGTTGTAGCCCATAGTCCCCGGCGAGGCCGGATCATAAACGCCGAAATAATCCTTCCGCAAATTTTCGCCTTCCACCTTTTCAAGGGCGTCCTTGTCATATCGATAGCGGAAGATATCGCCCTCCGAGGTCGTAAAGTAGACCGAGCCGTCCGCGGGATCAACAACCAGCGAGCGGCACAGGGTTCGATACTGCGGGCCGCGCACGCTCTCTCCCAAGGCGGAAGTTCGGCCAAGATCCTTCAACTCTTTCTTCGCCAAGTCGTAGCGGATAAAGTAGCCGGTCGGCCAAGTTAGACCGTAAAGCCGCCCCCGCCCCGGATCCATGGTCATGGCGATGATCCCTTCCTGGTGTGGCGCGAGGGCGTAGTTCTCAAATTTCCCGGTCTTCATATCGTAGGAGACGAAGTGGCCGCCCGGATAAGGCTTGTATCCCGGCGGAGGCACACCCACCGTCTCCATGCCGTTGCGAATGGTGTAGTAGCCGATGTGGGTCGCAAAGTAGAGTTTGCCCTCCGACTCCCAGAAGCCGACGTGCGACTTGTTCTGGGGGATGGCTTTCAGCCCTTTTTCACCACAAATTTCCGTAAGGTCGCCAAGGTGCGTGATCTTGTCCGTGGCGGGGTCATAAGAGAACACCTGGGCGCCCACGTCAATGGATTCGGAGGAGAGCACGTAATAAATCTTCCCGTCACTGGCAGAACCGATGGCGTTATAGCTATCGTGAGACAGATCGAAACCCGAATTGAAGGTGCGCGCCGTAAGTGTGGCGGGCGCAGTGGCCTTCGCTGGCGGCGGGGTTGTTACTTCCGGTTGTTTACAAGCGGAACAAAGCCCCAGAAGCATAAACATCAAGAGAGCGATTATGGTTCGATACACAGTGGCCCCCAGAAATTGGAATAGGACGGAGAGAGTAATCCACCCGAGGCTCAGGGTCAAGCAAAGGAAATTCCGATGCCGGGCAAGTTCTCTGCGCTCGACCGGCGGGGGTACTGGTGCAGTTTGAATTTGTTTTGATAGTGGGTGGTTTTCCGGGAAGGCGACAGGCGGAGACTGCAACTCGTGGTACAGGGCCGTGACGAGGGTTCAGGCCTCTACGATTTTGTTCCGGATCGCGTAGCGGACCAACTCACTCACCGAGGAGAGATTCAGCTTGTGCATGAGGTGGGATCTGTGGGCTTCCACGGTCTTGATGCTGATGTTCAAAGCCGCCGAGATTTCTTTATTACTCTTCCCCTCCGCCACCAACTGCACAACTTCCCGTTCGCGCGGCGTCAGGCGATCGGCGGTAGTTTCCAGCTCTGAGCCGCGCAAATAGCCTTCGACGACCAGTTTCGAGACTCCGGGAGACAGAAAGGTCTTGTGCGCCAGCAGGGCCTGAACGGCCGCTACCAGGTCGCGGCTGGCGTCGGATTTCAGCACGTAGCCTCGTGCCCCCGCTTCCAGGACTTCGCGGACCAACTGCTCGGCATCATGCATGGTCAGGACCAGAACCTCCGTGCGGGGAGACTCCTGGAGGATTTGCCGGGTGGCTTCCGCCCCGTTCAGTTCGGGCATACCGAAATCGAGCACGGCCACTTCCGGTCTCAATTGCCGGGCTTTGGCCACCGCCTCCCGGCCGCTCGCCGCTTCACCGCAAACCTGCCAGCCCGGTTGGTCTTCCAGCAGCCTGCGCAGTCCATGCCGCACGATTTCGTGGTCGTCGGCAATTAGAATACGCGCCCCTTTCATGCGGCCTTCTCCTCCGTGGGGAGGCTCGCCCGGACGATGGTTCCGTTGCTGCCCGATTCGATTTCCAGAGTACCTCCCAGTTCCCGCATTCTTTCGCGCATCCCTGCCAGACCAGTTCCCGGTCTAGGAACAAGGCTTCCGGGAGCCGGCACGTGCACGCCATGACCCTGATCGGCCATTTCCAGGCTGAGGCGGTTTGCTTCCTGGATGATACGAATGCTGACCGAGGGGCTGCCCGAGTGCCGATGGACGTTCGTCAGGCACTCTTGTACGACGCGAAACAGCGCGGTCTCCTCATCGCGGGACCGGCGAGGCAGGTTATCCAGTATGTCCAAAGTGACTTGAATCCCGGTCCGGCGAGAATACCCATCGGCGTACCAGCGCAGCGCCGAGGCCAACCCGTATTCATCCAGCATGGGAGGGTGCAGCAGGTAAGAAAAATCCCGGATCTCCTGCGAGCATTGCTTCACGATTTCAAGACTCTCGTTAATCACTCCGCTGGCTCGAGGGTCAAGACCACCCATCGATTTCTGGATCCACGCCAGGTTCAAGTCCAGGGCGGCGAGCTCTTGCCCAATGCTATCGTGCAGCTCCCGTGCCACGCGGCGCCGCTCGTCATCCTGGGCGCGCAGTAACTGCGCGGACAATTGCCGAAGTGATTCTTCGGCGCGTTTGCGCTCGGTGATATCGATGCCCATTTCCAGAATCAGGGTTGAGCCGTCGGTGTCCGTGAACGGGTGGTCATAGATGTCGTAATTGCGCCCGTCCGGGCCGGTCCACTCCCAGTGGTGTGGGCGCATGGTCTTGAGCACTGTATAGGTTTCGCAGATCTCGCAAGGCTCAGCACGGCCAAACAGGTATTCAAAACAGCGCCGGCCACGAGATTCACCGAAGCGCTCCTGGAAGAAGCGATTGGCGAAGGGAACGTGGTAGTCCGGCGTCAATAGCACCACATAGGCGGGCAGCGTCTCCAGCACCTCCATGAGCCGCTGTCGTTCCGCCGCCACAGCCTCCTGGGCCCGTTTCCTTTCCGTCATGTCATAGACGGTGGAGCGGCTCATCAGATAGTTCCCCGCCTCATCACGAAGGGCCGAGGCGCTGACCAGCACCGGGAACACCGTGCGGTCCTTGCGCACCAACTCGAATTCCAAGTCCCGCACCAGGCCCGTTTCCTTGAAACGCGGGAAATTCCGGGCAAACACTTGCCGGCTGTTTTCCGTGAGGATATCGGCGAAATTGAGCTTCCCAATCACTTCTTCGCGCCTGTACCCGAGCCAGCGCAGCTCGGTTTCATTCATGCGCAGGAACAGGCCGTCCTTGTCGAGGGAGTGATAGCCGCAAGGGGCGTTGTTGTAAAGGTCGCGGATTTCCGTGGCGCTCTTGCGCAATGCTTCTTCCGCCCGCTTGATGTCCGTCAGGTCCCGCGTAATGCCCCAGATGCGCACTAGCCGGCCGTTCTCGACCATGGGGATTTCTGTTCTGACCAGACGCTTTATGTTGCCGGCTTGATCTGTCGACCGAAACTCGACGGAACGGCTTTGAAAGCCGCCGCGGACCAAGGATCGAAAGGTCTCGATCCTTTCTTCATCCCAAGCGGAAATCACCTCGCCGAGCCGTTTCCCGATCAGTTCCTCCGGAGCGGAGAACCCGAACAGGCGGGCATAGGCCAAATTGCACTCGGCCATGTAACCCTGCTGGAAAAGCCATTCGACGCTCTCATCCTCCGGCAGACCGAGCGGAAGCGGCTTGCTCAGCTCAATCCGCCAAACTCCTTCGATACTGTGCGCAATGAAGTTCCGGTAACGTGTTTCACTCGCTTGCAGCGCTTCGGCGTTCCGCTGGCGCTCCGCCCGCGTCCGAATGGTGTCGATTCCAAAGCCCACGTCGGCCGCCAATTCGGACAGCAGTTTGATTTCTTCTTCGTCAAAGGCGTCAGGCTCTGCTGCATAGAGCGTGAGTGCACCTAACAAGCGCGGGCCGGCTTGGAAGGGCAGCCCGATCGAGCAGGCGTAGCCGCGCTTCAACAGCTCCTCCCGCCAGGGTGAGACAGTGGAATCGGTTTCCGTGTTGCGATTCACCGTGGGCTGGCCAGTGCGGATGGCGGTGCCCGTTGGGCCGCGCCCCCGGGCATCGTCGGCCCAGGAAATCTCTGCCGAACCGAGATACCCTTCGTCAAATCCGGCGTGGGCAACGGGCCGAACCCTCTTGCCGCCCTCCATGTCGGCGTATCCCACCCAGGCCATCCGGTAGCCGCCCACCTCGGCGATGATCCGGCACACCTTATGTAAGAACTCCGACTCTTCCTCGGCGTGAATCAGTGCCTGGTTGCATTCACTGAGAACCTTGAGTGTCCGGTTCACTCTGCGCAACTCTTGGTTGGCAGAATTTAGGGGGGCCATGCTCGACTTATAGACCTGTTGTGCGGTCGCTTCAAGGAGATTCTTGTTGAAAGGGACTATAAGTCCTTTAAATTTAAGGGTTAACCCCTACGGAGCCCTAAGGGTTCATCGCCAACGAAGGCAGGGTTTTTGCGAATTGTATTCCTTTTGGTTCCACTTCATAGTGGGCGCGATAAAACGCATCCTGGTGGCTCGTGACCGAACTCAGGGCTTGGCCGGGGAAAGAATCAGCGAGCCGCCAGGCACGGCTGGTGGGAATTTGCCATAGGAGGTTGAGAAACAAGCCATGGTAGGGCAACTAAACTACCGGGTCCTGTTGGTGGACGACGAGCCTTTGATCCGCAAGGTCATCACCGGCTACCTGGTGGCGGCAGGGTTTGTAGTTCGAACGGCCGTGGACGGCTTGGACGCGCTGCAAAAACTCCGCGCCGGAGTTCCTGACCTGATCATTTCCGACCTCAATATGCCCCGCATGTCTGGGGTCGAACTGCTTCATGTTGTGCGCCAGCGCTTCCCGCACATTCCACTCATTGCCATTACCGCAGGATCCATACCTGATGGTCTGCCCAACGAACTGGGCGCCGACGCTTGCTACCACAAGAGTGGACAGGGTTTTGACGCTCTCTTGCAGTCGGTCACAAACCTTACCCGGGAATCATCCGGCCGAACCGTGGCCGAGCTTCCTGAAGTCATACCTGCTCAAGCACGACAGGATGGAAACGGATACTACATTATTCCTTGTGCATATTGCTTGCGGTCATTCAGCGTCCCGCGCGCCCGCCATACCGGGCGGCACGATCAGTGGACTACCTGCGTCCACTGCGGGGGGCCGGTCCAATTCTTGACGGACTCTCCGGATGTGCAGGGGTAACCCTTAGGGCTTCATAAGAATTCATACCAGAAGATTGCCAGGTTTCCACCCATTGTCTTTATTCTCCGTCCACCTCATTCTGGGCGCATGACCATAGCGGACAGGCAATCCCCAACCGGGCGCCTGTCACTGACGATGAGGCACGCGGAAAGGAGCGGGGCGACAGCCGTGGAGAATCTCCTGCAATCAGCGTCGGGTCCAACGGAGGGTGTCGAGCGGCCAAAACTGGAGGATTTCGAAGGAGTATACCGTCGATATCGCAAACGCGTGTATTCCCTGTGCTTGCGCATGACGGGGAATGCGGCCGATGCCCAGGACCTCACACAAGAGGCCTTCATCCAATTGTTTCGAAGGCTTGACACCTTCCGGGGGGAATCCGCCTTCTACACGTGGTTGCACCGGTTGGTGGTGAACGTCGTCCTGATGCAACTGCGCCGGAAGCGGAGGTTAATGGAAACGTCCCTGGAACCAGACAGCCCAGACAAGCCAGCCGGCCTCCCGCCCCGCGAGATTCCTGTCCCTGACAACGAACTGCTCGGCGTGATCAACAAGGTGAGTTTGCAGCAAGCGTTGAAAGACCTGCCCTGGGGATACAGGACCGTATTCGTGCTCCATGACATCGAGGGGTATGAACACCACGAGATTGCGGAAATGGTTGCCTGTAGCGTCGGCAATTCCAAGTCTCAACTGCACAGAGCCCGTCTTCGGTTGCGGAAACTGCTCGCCCCGTGTTCGCACCGCAGCGCCTGGGCGGGACGGCTCCCGGCGGGTGAAGTTCAGGTTGCGAGGCGCTCAATGCCCGCTGGTGCTTTGGTGGCGGCCTGAAGCAGAGGAGAAAAGTCATGCGTTACGTCACCGTGGAGAGTATCGACTGCTGCTCGGCCTCTGGCCACCCGGTGTGCCTCCGTCTCACCTACGAAGTGAAGTGGTTGCGGGACGGACTTGAAAGCTGGTTCCTCGTGTCCTCGGAAGAGATGCAGAACCAATCGCATTCAACCCGCGCATAACCTGAAACGAGCAAGGCTCCACAACATGGCCAACCCTCTACCCCCCAAAAAGGCGCCATTTTATAAGGCGTCTTTCCAGATTCCCCGTCACATCTAATTTCAAACGGTACCACACCCAACGGCCAACCCTACGGAAACTGGAACGAGTATGGGATCGGAGAGACCTACTATCTTTGCATCACGGGGGACGCCTATCGGGAGGGGATGCGCAACGTGGTTCGGGAACTCTGCGCCCACGACACCGACGGCGTCTACTTCGATGCGCCCAGCGACTACCGGGGTATATGCTTTTGTGCCACGTGCCGAAAGAACTTCCGGCTATTCAGCGGTATGGATCCGGACCGGCTGCGCAGCGTCCTCGGCACGCTTCTCGTCCGGCAGGGGGGGCGGCAGACCAACTCCACACCCTTGCCGGGGCGCGGTCCACGATGGCGAAATGCTCCGGCACGCGCAGTTGCGGGTCGAGGTGGTAAGCGCCACCGGTTGCGTCCGGATTCACGCCGGCGCCGATGTTTTTTTCTCTTTGATCCCCAAGAAGATAACCAGAAACGCCAGCCAGGGAAGGCAGCCGATCAAGGTGAGGGTGAGGAAGGACTCTTTCATATCCGCGAGTCTCCCAATGTAGGGGCTCAGGTAGCCGTACACCAGGTTGCCGAGCCCCCCGAGCAGGCCGGCGGTCGCGCCCACGTTGGCAGGATCAAGGTCCTGGGCCAAGGTCAGGTAAATGACCATGAAGCCGGCCATGCCCATCCCCGTCAGAGCCAGGCAGCCGACGGCTACATAACGGTACGGGGTAAGACCTGCTGCCACCGCTGAACCCAGAAGCACGCAACTAACGCAGAGCGCCCAATTCTTTGCCGCCGAGATCGCGACACCCCACCCGACCAACCTGCGTACCAGGAGCCCCACCAGAATGTAGCCCAGCCACGTGCCGGCATAAACGGCAATTGAGAGCACGTTGCCGCGAGCGAAGCTGAACCCGCGAGTGGTCTTCAGATACAGGGGAACCCAGTCGGCCAGGTAGTAATTTACACTATTAATAATGATGGCGGAGACCGCCAGCACCCAGAAACCCGGCAAGGAGACGATGTGGCGTGCCACGCGCAGCGCGTGGCCGAGGACGAATCCGCTTCCCGTAAGCTTCTCGCCTGACCCTCGGGTGTATAACAGCCACGCGGCAACCCAGAAAAATCCCAGCATGCCGGTTACCACAAATGCCGCTCGCCAACTGTAATAAACGGTCAGAACGGTCACGATGATGGGCGCCACCAGCGCTCCGATGGGGGCGCCGCTGTTGAAAATGCCGTTGGCCAGGGGCCGCTCTTCCGGGGGCACCAGCGCCGCCGTGGCTTTGAGCGCGCAGGGGAAGTTGAAGGCCTCGCCAGCACCCAACGTAGCGTTAAAGCCGCGCAACAGCCCGGCGGTGCTGGCAAAACCCATCAGCATGCCGCCCAACGACCATAGCGCCCCCGCCGAGGGGTAAACCAAGCGCGGTCCATATGCATCGATCAGAAATCCGCCCACCAAATGCCCAATCCCGTACGCGTACCGGAAAGTGGCGATGATTCCTCCCAGGTCTTCTTTGCTCAGATGGAAATCGGCAATGATTTTGTCTGCGGTGAGTGCCATCACCTGCCGGTCAAGATAGTTCAGCAGCGTGCCCACAAAAAGCAGCACACAAATCCCCCAAGTGAATCCTGAAAGGGACCGGGAAGACCGGGGAGGTTGGTCATTCATCGCGTCACGATATAGTTTTCGAATTTTGCGCCTGCTTGATCAGAGCTACTGGGGCTGAGAACAATCTCCCCCGCAGGCAAATTCTTTCTACGTCCTGGTGAAAGCAACCTTCCCCCCTACGAGGGTTTGAGTCACGTTCATTTTGCTATCAAGAATAAGAATATCCGCGTCCTTGCCGGCTTCCAGAGTGCCCTTGCGATGGGCCACGTTCAGAATCGTCGCCGGGGTCAGCGTGACCATGCGCAGCGCGTCCCTAAATGTGATGCCTGCATTGTCAATCACCCGGGCCAAACACTGATCCAGGGTGGCCACGGTGCCGGCATAGGCGGAACGATCCGCAACATACGCGATTTTCTCTTCCACGACGACGTCAATCCCCCAGACGCGATACGTCCCGGGCGGCCGGCCCGTCAGCGGGCTTCCATCCGTAATCACCGCGAGGTGTTCAGGCCCCTTTTGCTTCAGGATGAGCTTGGTAAGGCTGGGTGAAATGTGGAAACCGTCGCCGATGATCTCGGTCGTCAAACGGTCGTCGAGCAGAGTGTATTCCACGAGGCCTGCCACACGCCGCAGGTTCTGGCGCCGCAGGGTGCCCATGTTGCCGAACATGTGGGTCACATGCGACACACCCGCCGCGACGGCCTGTTCCATCTCCGAGTCAATGGCGATGCTGTGTCCGGCGGAAACCAGAATTCCGCGCTCTTTGAGCTGGCGGATAAGGTCCAGCGCGCCCGGCAGCTCCGGCGCCAGCGTGAAGGAACGAATGAGGTCGCCGTACTTCCAAAACATGGGATAGTCCTCAGCATTGGGGGCCCGGAGCAAATCGGCGCGATGCGCGCCGCGCTCCTGGGCGCTGAGATACGGGCCTTCGATGTGCACGCCCAAAATCTCCGCACCCTGCGTTCCTGCTTGCCGGGCCTTCTGGGCGGCCTTTAAGGCGCCCTCAATCGATTTCAGCGTCGCCGTAATCGTGGTGGGAGCGAAGGACGTGACTCCATAACGCGGCAATATCTGGGCCATGGACTGCAACCTGGCGGTCTGCCCATCCATCATGTCGTGCCCGTGCAGCCCGTGCATGTGCATATCGATAAGACCCGGTACGACGGATCCGCCGCGCGCGTCAATGCGCTGGGCGCCGGCGGGAATCGCCCTTTCGCCCTGTCGGGCCACAGCTTGAATGTGGCCGTCATCAACAAAAACGACTCCCTCTGGAATCACCTGCGTGGGAGTGTAGACGGTCCCATTCTCGATGATCAGCATAAGTCCTCCAGGAAAACCTGCATTGAGGATGCGCCTGAAAGATAGGCGCAATTGATACGGATTTCAACTTGGGAATTACGTCGAACGTTGAGAGATTCGCGGCCGAGACGCCGAGACTACTGCGCCGCCCAGCCACCATCGATGAGGATGTCCGTCCCGGTAATGAAACCCGCCTCCTCCGAGCAGAGGAAGAGTGCGAGCTGCCCGATGTCCTCCACGCGCCCCCAGCGCCCGAGGGGAATTCGCGAAATGAAAAACTGATGGAGCTCCGGATTGTTGAGGATCGGCGCGTTCATCTCCGTGGCGAAGGGGCCGGGACTGATGGTGTTCACGGTAATTCCCTCGCCTGCAAGTTCCAGCGCTAGAGCGTGCGTGAAGCCCAGCAAGGCTGATTTGGTAGCCGAATAGGCCGTACGGCCGGGCAGTGAAATCCAGGCCATCATTGACGCCATGCTCAGGATGCGCCCATAGCCCCGCCCTTTGATGTGCGGAATAAAGGACCGGCACATCAGGAAGACGCTGGTCAGGTTGGTGTCCACCACGTGGCGCCACTCGTCGAGCGTGTATTCGACCACCGGCTTGCGAATGTTGGTCCCGGCATTGTTGATCAGAATATCGACCTTGCCGAAAGCCGCAACGACATCCTGCTCGAGCTTTCGCACCTGGTCTTCCTGCGAAACGTCGGCCTGAAAGGCGCGCGCCTCGCCGCCCGCATTCCTTACCGCCTGTTCCGCTTCGCTCAAATGGTCAAGGTGGCGCGCCACCAGTGCAATGCTCGCGCCCTCGCCAGCCAGCGCCAACGCCATGGCCCTGCCCAGGCCTTTGCTGGCGCCGGAAATAACCGCCACCTTGCCGTTCAGTTTTTTGTCGCCCATGGTTAACATACTAACACGAGGTTTACGCTCTGCGGGCCCTCGGAAATCTGGCAATCCTCACCCTCCTCAGGGGGGAAGAAGCCGTGAACAATTAATATCTTTGCCGCCGAGGTGCTGAGACGCAGAGAAAAAGCCTTTTGGTTTTGACATCTCTGCGCCTCCGCGTCTCTGCGGTGAAACGGAGGGACTGTCTCACAGCGCTAGGCCGCCGCTTTGCGAGCCCGATAAGGTTTGGTGACCGCCGAAATCATATTTCGGCCGAGCACGGCGGAAGCGGTCAGGGCCCCGCCCATCATCGCCCCCATCACCCCCAGCGTACAGACGTCCTGCCCCGTAAGGTAAAGGTTGCGCACCGCGGTTTGGGGCGCAAGGCAGCGCAGGCGGAACCGCGCGGGAGTCACGCTCACGCCGTAGGCCTCGCCGCGCTGATAATTCATGAAGTGGCGTGTCGAGAGGGGCGTTGATAGCTCGGCGAAATCGATCTTCCCCCGCACCGCGGGCACGTGCTGCTCGAGGCCGTCGCGCAGACGCTCCGCCAGTTGGTTCTTGAAGTCGTCGTACTCCTGGCCCCGCCGCTTCCAGCGAGTCTCTTCCCAGCGCGCGAACCATTCGTAAGGCGCCATGGTGATCACTTCCAGCGTGGCGCAGCCCGGATGCCGCCGCTCGAATTCCGGGTCTTTCGCCGAGGGGGAGGAGATGAACAGCATCGGAAAGGGCGCGGAAGGATCGGCCTCGAAACGCGCCAGGTTCGCATCGTGGTCCGGCGTCCGGTGGACCCACAGGTTCGTCCCGGTCAGGCCCAACTCCGCCGCGCTTTGCTTCACGCCCACATAGAGGCACAGGTGCGCCTTCGATGCCGGCACGGTGCGGAGTTCCGCGAGCGCCGGCGCCACGCCCGGAGCATCCGGCGACAGGAGTGAAGAGAATGTGTTCCACGCTCCGGCGTCGCTAATCACGATGCCGGCACGAATCTCGCGGCCGTCCTCCATGCGCACGCCCACGGCGCGCCGCCCGCCGTCCAGCAGGATTTCGCGCACCGGCGCGCTGAATGCGATCCGGCCACCCGCGGATTCGATGGAGGGCGCAATGCTCGCGGCAATGCTCGCGGCGCCTCCTACGGGGAAGCCCGCGCCTTCGAAATAGTGGGCGGCAATCGTGGCATGCATACCGAAGCTGCTCTCGGCCGGCGGCAGACCGTAATCTCCCCATTGCGCGGTGAGGACACCGATCAGCTCACGGTTTGACGTCAGCTTGCCGAGAACTTCGGCGGTGGTCTGGCGCGCCCAACCGAGGAACGGCGCCCGCAGCAGCGGCCCCGCGATACGGGCAAGCGGACGGGGAAGGGCTTTTTCCGCGAAATATGCCCCGCCCCTTCGGGCGCAAGAAAGCACGGCCCGGATATAGCCATCGATGGCCGCGGCCTCACCCGGAAAATAGGACTTCATGCGATCGCGAAAGCGCTCGAGCCCGGCTACAAACTCGTACTCGCGGTCGCCGATGAGGATCCGGTCGTAGACCTCCGGCAGGCGGGTCCACTCGAGCCGGCCGGCGGTAAGATGGTCGAAGGCGGCGCGCTCCGCTGAGGCCGGATCATGGACCCCGCCGATGTAGTGCACGCCCACGTCCCAGTCGTAACCCGGCCGGTGGAAGGCGTGGGTAAATCCTCCCGCCACGTAGTGCCGCTCGAGCACCAGCACACGTTTGCCACGATGCTGCGCGAGGAGCGCCGCCGCGGCCAGTCCTCCGATGCCGGAGCCGATTACGATGGCATCCCAGTTGTCCGCGACCGCTTTTTGCTTGTATGAAAACCCTACGGTGGTATTCGCCATGATCTTCGCCTCCTCAGTGTTTTGTCCTTCAATGTGGACACTGGCCACATTATTCCGTAAAAATGTTGTCAGTGTCAACATGTTTCTGGTATAAAGAAAAGGTCATGCGGACACCCCATTCCTACCATCACGGAAACCTGAAGCAGGCGCTGCTGGAGGCTTCGCTCGACCTGATCCGCAAAGCCGGGCCCGGCGCATTCACTTTGCGGGAGGTGGCGCGGCGGGCGGGCGTCTCACACAACGCGCCCTACCGGCATTTTCACGATAAGGAGGCGTTGCTGGCCGCGGTGGCCGCCCAGGGGTTCGACCGCTTGACGGAGTCCATGCGGAAAGCCGTCGGGGCCACTTCCGGCGCGGCGGAGAGATTCCGGCTGAGCGGGCGCGGCTACGTCGAGTTCGCGCTCCGCTATCCGCAGCATTTTGCCGTGATGTTCGATGCTCCCCGGAGTTTCGATCCGTACCCGGAAACGCGCGCGGCGGGTGGGCGCGCCTTCGGTGCACTGCTCGGCTACGTCGAAGATTGTCAGCGGGAAGGAATCCTGCCGGCCGGAGACCCTCGGCCGTCAGCCCTGCTCGCCTGGTCGATGGTGCACGGCGTCGCCAAACTCGCCATCGGCCGGCGCCTCCCCTGGACAGGAATCGCCGACGTGCTCAACTTCACAGACACCGCCACCCAGACGCTTGCCCACGGTATGATGAATGCGGGCAGTTCCCATTCACAGTGAGTCCGGGCTGGTAGCGCAGCGCGGCGAAGCCTCAACCAAAATGTGCCACGGCCATCTTGGCCGTGCCCCTTCACGGGCGGGACGCCCGTAGCACATCGCCGGCCGAACGCTGTTCGGCCCTACACATGGCGGGGAAATTCTTGCCAAAAAAAACAAGAATTTACGGTGTTGCAATGCAGTGCCCGCTCTCCGGCGCTGCGGCTTTTCCAGCGATGCGGGCCCTTGCGGCGGCGCCACAAGATAATCCGAGTTCTTATGGGTCCGTCATGGAGCTAAACGATCCGAAAACTTCCCATTTGCTATGCCCCCCGATACATGTCGCGGTGGAAAAGCCGCAAGGCTGGAGAGCGAGCCTTGCGTTACATTTTCTCGAGAAAAATGCTATTGCACCGTGGCCTTCGAGCGTGATTTCTTTCGCCCTTTGCGGGGCTCGGGTGCGCTGGGAATGCGCTGGTCCCACGGCTTGCGAAGCTGTGAAAAAATTGGCGTCGCCAATTGTAGCGGCGGTCTCTGACCGCGAAGTTATCGATTCTCAAAGTCGGCGGTCAGAGGCCGCCGCTACAAAAATCCAAACTGCGCCACTACCGCGCGATAGACACTGGTGTCATTTGAAATAAGAATGGAAGGAGAATTGGGTCCTACAAGCTTTCATCCAATCTTGCCATAGGGGACTTTCCCCCATCGTCCCGTGTCGTCAGCATCCACTAGGTCGCGCGAAACGTGAGGGCCGGCACTTTTCCTGGCCACACGGAGTTCAACATTGAGGCCGCATACGATCTCCCGAGCCACGGGTCGGCGATATAAGCGTCGCTTCCCCAGTTGGCCACCTTGACGGCGTGCTCTTTCCGGCCCAGCACGACATACCCGTGATCGCCGTTATCGAATTGCATGAAGTCAAGGGGGCGGACGTTGCGGTCATAGAGATAGATGAATGCGACGCACGTCTGTTCCCCGCAGTTACCACACTTGCGGTTCTCCGCCATTCTGGCGATCGTGCGGATCTTCTCTAGAATTTGCATGTTGTTTAGGATCCGGCTCATCACCAACTCCGCAGCCTTTTCGCCGGCCACACAGGTGAGTGATTTTCCGTGACTGTTCCAGATGTCGCTAAACTGGTTGTTGGCTCCGATGGTGAGCTTGTCCTTAACATACTTGACGGCTTGTTGTGCATCTAGGGAGTACATGTTCACTCCTCCGGATAGAGTTTTGTACCGGCCCGTGCTGGGGACGCCCACTCCGCCGTTCTGGCGGCTGGCCAATCGGAATTCCTATTTAATCCGCAATTTTCCATTTTGGATTCCCCGGTGCCATTCAGTATACACCCAGCCGCCATCCATATTGTGCCGTTGCCTTTATGTTGATTTCTTTTGCGCCTTGCAGGGCTCGGGTCCGGTAGGGAGGTCCTGGTCCCATGGCTTGCGAAGCTGTGAAAAAATTCGCAATCTCGCGCAGAGACGCAGAGGCGCAGAGATTCGCGATAAATAACTAATTTGGTTTCTTTTCGGCCTCCGCGTCTTTGCGTCTCTGCGCGAGAGGCTTTTGCTCATCCAGGAATGAATTCACACTTTCTTGCGCCGTGGGCTACGACCTTTCGCCCATTACGCTGGCTGAACCGCGCGCTTTATGCTACCAGCCTGGGGCACAATGCAAAGTCAAATAGTCTGTGAAGCCCCGCCCTTCCCCTTACTTGGGATCTCCGCTCTTGATCTTTTGTCATGATCTTTTGTCATGACGGTTAGTCTTGATGTTTTGTCATGACATTTTATCAAGATATTATAGTTCTTAGCATGTAGGCCAAGATTGTTCTTGACTAAGATAATAAATATATGTATACTAAACTGGGCGCTGGGTACTAAGGGCCAGGCGCTGGAGAAGACCTCCAGAACCCAGCCCCCGGACGCAGAGCCCTTGGAGGTTTCCATGCCCCTTTGGGGCTCGGAAGTGCTGCCCATCTTCCGACCAAATTACGAAACGGGGCTCTGACCCATAAAGATGTTAAAAATGAAGATCGATCCGACTATGTGTATGAAAACAAAGGTGAGCATGACAAAATGACCGACGATTTACCGGACTTTTTCACGAAAATGCACAGATTGCGCGATAAAGATCGACAATCGAGCGGGCTTTTTGCAGAAAATGCGGCAGGTTACGCGATAAATCGGGGCGCGCCCGACTACTTGGAATCGAGCGTGAAGGACAAGGCGCGGCTGACTTGGGAAGTGCGTTCTTTCTGCTCCAATTCGCGATACACGTGGCCGGCAATTTCCGCGGCGTGGGGGCCATACATCATGCGTCCGCCGCGCAGCAGAACTACCACGACGTACTTCGCCTGTTCCCCGCCCGCGAAAGAAGCAAACCAGCCCAGGCGCGCGCCATTCTCGCTGCATGTTCCGGTCTTGCCGTAAATGGAGAGGTCAGGGTCGTAGGCCGAGTGGCCCGTCCCATAAAGAACCGAGCCGGCCAAGCCATCGCGGATCTGCGGAAAGTATTTGGCCAGATCCTCGAGGCGCCGCCGCACGACCGGCTGGAACGAAATCAGTTCCTCCGCCGTGCGCGGATACTGCAAGGCATAGAGCGTGCCACCGTTAGCGATGGCGGAGAGGATGGCGGCCATCTGGAGGGCGGTCACTTCAATACTCGTACCGCAATAAGCCAGAAAGCCCACGCCGCCTTCCTTGGGGGGAGCGGAGGGATAGAGACCCGCGGACTCACCGGGAATATCCAACCCGGCTTTCTCTCCCAGACCGAATTCCTGCGCGTATTCGGTAATGCGTTTGAAGCCCAGCATCTCTCCCAGCCGGTGGAAGAAGACGTTGTTCGAGTGCGCCAGGGCGTCGGTCAGATCGATGCGCGTCTTGGTGCCCACATAAAGCTTGGTGGAGGGTGTGATGAGCCCTTCCCGCAGGGCCGCCAGCGCCACCATGGGTTTGATGGTCGAGCAGGGCGTGAAGCCGCTGGAAAGCGCCAGCTTCTGATTGACCATGCTCAGGATGCGTCCGGAGTTGGGGTCGACGACCACGATGCTGCCGTTCCATTTGCCAATGGCGTCAAGCGCGGCCTGCCGAACGACGGGGTCCTCACCTGCGGGGTTGTCTTCCGCAGCCGGATTGCCATAGGAACTGAGTCCCCAGGGGTCAGGCGCCCGTCGCGTACGTCGTGTGCGGTGCACCGCGGTCGACTTGCGGACTGGGGGCTCTGAGGAAGAGGCAGAAGACGAGGTGGATGTGGTGGAAGGATCGTTGCCGGCGTTCGGGCTCGTGCCGGGCGCAGCGGCGAAGCCCAGAGTAGCTCCCCACGACCAAATCGTTGCCAAGGCTAGCATGGCAATTTGCTTCAACAAGTTTTGTCTTAGACCTCCTGGTTTAAGGTTGACGTTGGCCTTCGCTCCGTCCCCGCTGGCGCCGGCGAACGAAGCCAGGTCACGACGCAAAACGTTCAACAACCCGCCGATGCGCAAGGGCGTATGGATCACCCGCCAGCTTTCCCGGCGCGCCCTCGGTCGCGGCGGCCGCCCTTACAAACCCCGGCACTGCTCACCCACCGATCTCACCACTTCATTTCTTGGCACGCACCGGAGCTGCGCCTTCCGCCGCGGCAGCCGCGGCAGCTTGCTCGTGATGCCCGGGAAGGTTCAGAGCCTTTCGCACCTCGCCGTCCAACTTCTTGCGAATATCGGGATTGTCGCGCAGGAACTGCCGGGCGTTTTCCCGGCCCTGTCCGATGCGCTCACCCCCATACGAAAACCACGCGCCGCTTTTCTCGAGAAGGTTGTGCTCAGCGGCGATATCGATCAGGTCGCCCTCTTTCGAAATCCCCTCACCATACAGGATATCAAATTCTGCCTCCCGAAAGGGAGCGGCAATTTTGTTTTTGACGATTTTTACCTTGGTGCGGTTGCCTACCATGCGGTCGCCGTCTTTGATGGCGGCGATGCGGCGGATGTCAACCCGCACGGAAGCATAGAATTTCAAAGCCCGGCCGCCCGTAGTGGTTTCGGGGTTGCCAAACATCACCCCGATTTTCTCGCGAATCTGGTTGATGAAAATCATACAGGTTTTCGATCGGGCGACAATGCCGGCGAGCTTGCGCATCGCCTGCGACATCAGCCGTGCTTGCAGGCCGGGAAGCGAATCGCCCATGTCGCCGTCGAGTTCGGCCTTGGGGACGAGTGCCGCGACGGAGTCGATCACCAGAACATCAATGGCGTTCGAGCGCACCAGGGACTCGGCGATTTCGAGCGCCTGCTCACCGTAGTCGGGCTGCGAGACCAGCAGGTTATCGATGTCCACGCCCAACTTCTTGGCGTAGGCAGCGTCCATGGCATGCTCGGCGTCAATGTAGGCGGCCATGCCTCCGCGCTTCTGCGCCTCCGCCACCACGTGCAGGGCGATGGTGGTTTTGCCGCTCGATTCGGGCCCGAAGATCTCCACTACGCGGCCGCGCGGCATGCCGCCCACCCCCAGGGCAGCGTCAAAAGAGATTGCCCCCGTGGGGATGATGTCGACGGGCACCAGCGCGTCCTTCGAACCCAGGCGCATGATCGAGCCCTTGCCGAATTGCTTCTCAATCTGGATCAGAGCCAGATCAATGGCCTTGTTCTTTTCCGTTCGATCTTCCGGCATGATTGTGATCCTCGCGTTTCAGTAATCTGTCCTGCAGCCTCATTTATCATTATCGGCGGTCTTGCCGGGTTTGATGAGGAAATCCTAATTCCAACTGCCGCCTTGGATGCGCGCCTGCCAAGTATATGCTTCGCCGGGCAAAGAGTGAATCATTTTACCAATTCTTCGCCAACAGATTGCGCGGTATACCACCAAGACACAAAGGCACCAAGAGAGCCTCCAAAACTACAAGCCAAGCAATCAGAGATTTGCCCTGCGACGTCTTGGTGCCTGAGTGTCTTGGTGGTTGAAGGTGTTTTGACCTTTTTGGTTCTCCCTACTTCGGATACTCGTAAAACCCTCGCCCGGTCTTGCGGCCCAGCCACCCGGCGGCGACCATCTTTTCGAGCAGGGGGCAGGGGCGATACTTGGGGTCGCGCAGGCTTCCGTAGAGGACCATCATGATATCCAGACACACATCCAGGCCGATCAAGTCGGCGAGTTCCAGAGGCCCCATAGGATGGTTCATGCCCAGCTTCATCACGTTGTCGACGCCCGCAGCGTCGGCCACGCCTTCCATCAGGCAGAAAACCGCCTCGTTGATCATGGGCATCAACACGCGGTTGGAAACGAATCCCGGAAAATCGTTGACGCGCACCGGCGTCTTGCCCGCCGACTCGGCAAGCTTGACGGCGCGCTCGACGGTCTCGGGCGAGGTTTCGAGGCCCGGCACGACCTCCACCAGCTTCATCACCGGCACGGGATTAAAGAAGTGCAGGCCGATGAAACGGCCGGGCCGCTGGGTGGCAGCCGCCAGGCGGGTGATGGAAATCGAGGAGGTATTCGAGGCCAAAATTGTCTCCGGGCGGCAGTGCGGCTCAAGCGAGCGGAAAACGCCGGCCTTCGCTTCGAACTTTTCCGTCACCGCCTCGATGATGACGTCGGCTGCGGCGAGCTCGGCGACCACGGTGGTGGCTTTGAGGCGACTGAGCGCCTGTTGGCACTGTTCCTCCGTCAGGCGCTCCTTTTCCACGTCCCGCGCCAACCCTTTCGCAATCCGCTTCGCGCCGGCTTCAACGAAGTCCTGGGAAATATCCAGCAACAGCACGCTGTGCCCCGTGCGAAGCATGACATGCGCAATGCCATGGCCCATCTGGCCCGCGCCGACGACGCCAATAGTGGAGGTTTCCATGTCAATCTCCGCTTTTGAGACTTGGAAATGGTCCAGGTTCAACCAGCTTGCCCGAAACTCGAACGGAGCTTCAGGGGCGATTACCAACGAAGGGCCTTGCTGCGCCTCACGTCCGGTTCAACCATCCTACGACAGTGAATGCTTTCAATTTTCGCGTGGGCAACTTGGCTCCCTGCCTGCCGTCCAGTCCAAGTTGTCACCTCTCGACAGCCAGTGCCACGGCGTTGCCGCCGCCGAGGCACAGCGCGGCCACGCCGCGCTTGGCATTGCGTCGCGCCATTTCGTAAAGCAGTGTCACGAGGATCCGCGCGCCGGAGGCTCCGATGGGGTGGCCGAGCGCGACGGCGCCGCCGTTTACGTTGGTTTTGGCGGGGTCGAGTCCCAACTGCTCTATTACGGCGATGGCCTGCACCGCGAAGGCTTCGTTCAGTTCAAACAGGTCAACATCTTCGGTTTTCCAGTCGAGTTTCTTGAGCAACATATGCACGGCATCGACGGGCGCCATCATCACCCACTTTGGCTCGACGCCGCTTACGGCTTGTCCCACGATGCGCGCCAAAGGGGTGTTGCCCAATTCGCGAGCTTTTTCGAGCGACGTCACCACCAGCGCCGCCGCGCCGTCATTCGTGCCGGGCGCGTTCCCGGCGGTCACCGTGCCGTCCGGTTTGAATGCGGGCCGCAACTTGGCGAGTGCTTCAAGGGAAGTATCGGCGCGTGGAGATTCGTCGGTCGAGAACTGGATGGGCTCACCTTTCTTCTGCTTGATGGAGATGGGCACGATCTCATCTTTAAAACGGCCGCTCTTGATGGCATCGACGGCGCGGCGGTGGCTCTCGACCGCGTGCGCGTCCTGACGCTCGCGGCTGATGCCGTACTTTTCCGCCACCAACTCGCCGGTCATTCCCATGTGGAAGTCTTCATAGGCGTCCCACAGGCCGTCGGTGATCATGGAGTCGAGCACCTTGCCGTGCCCGAGGCGCAGCCCCGCGCGGGCCTGGGGCAGCAGGTAAGGGCAGTTGGTCATGGATTCCATCCCGCCCGCCACCACGATTTCCGCGTTGCCGGTTTGGATGCCCTGCGCGGCCAACCCTACGGCCTTCAGCCCGGAACCGCAGACCTTGTTGATCGTCATCGCCGCAACGTGATTCGCCAGGCCGCCTTTCAAGCCCGCCTGCCGCGCGGGATTCTGGCCGAGCCCGGCGGACACCACATTGCCCATGATGATTTCGTCGACCAGCGCCGGGTCGATTCCCCCCCGCCGCACGGCTTCGCGGACGGCGAAAGCGCCCAAATCCACGGCGGAAAAAGGAGTAAGTGAACCCTGGAATTTTCCGATCGCCGTGCGGCAGGCCGCGATAATGACAACTTCACGCATGATTTTCCACCCCCGGCGGAAAGTGTGTTCTTGGTACCTGGAAATGTCAAGGTAACGGGGCCGCCGGGATGGGAAGACGGATGGAACGGTCACTCGCCACTCGTCGGCTACGGCGAGCGACCATTCGCAGCCGCAACAGGCTTTCACTGCGGTTTTTGGTGGCTTGGCTGGTAAGGGCCGGGTAGAATGACGTCTAACTTCAGTGAAAGGAATTCGGCGGCGACGCGACGATGGAACCTCAGCGGTCGAAGCGGGCCTCGAGGAGGACACATTGAAACCGGCATGTACTGAATGGAAACAGGCACTGATAACGCTGATGGCGCTTCTGGTGATCTCCCCAATCGCGGCGGTGGCCCAAAACTCAGCCTCCGAGGCGAAGACGGCACCAGCGGCCTCCGCGGCCGCCAGCAGTCAACTTCCCAAGATCTGGCACTCCCTTTCCTCGCAGAAAGACTTTCGCGTGGAGGTAAAGGGTGACGTGTTTCGCGCGGAATGGGTGAACCTTCCTGCCGCAGCGGTCAAAATGGGAGCGTACATTCGAACCGAGTGCCGCCGGACAGGAACAAAGTGGGTGGGGTCTTCCAGCGTCTACCAGGGGGTCGCCATTTCCGGAGCTCCCCCCGGTAAAGACATTAAGATGTGTCATCTCACCGTAAGATTTCAAGTGGATTCGATTACCCCGGAGAAGATCATCTTTCATTCAGAAGCCATGCGGAACCTCGACGCTGCCAAGTGTCAGCTTCTTCAGACTGCCTGGGAGGAGTTTGCCTGGGTACCGAAGAAGTAAGCTTCTCATGCTATTGCCCCCCATGCTGCTGGCTATGGTCGGGGGGATGGTGATCGGGAATTTCTTGGTCAATCCTATCCCACCGGCTCGTCGTCCGATGGTCAAAGAAGATAACGATGAATCGTAGAGAATGGTTAATGCTCAACGGTGCCATGGCCGCGATGCGACCGGGATCCACCCATGCACAACGGCCCCCCAACGCAGCGAGCGAGTTGCAGACCTCACCGGACAAGCTTCTGCTCAAAGACTACCGCCCCCGATCAATCTACAGAATTCCCAAGACGGAAATCCGGAGAGCCAAATACCCAATCTTCGATGCGCATAACCACGCGGCGGAGGCCAACTCCCGCGAGCAACTCGATAGGTACGTCAGGATGATGGATGCGGTCGGGGTGGAGAAGAGCGTGATGTTCGTAACCACCGGCAGGCCGGAAAAGTTCTCCGAAACCCGCCGATTGTACTCCCCCTATCTTGACCGGTTTGATTTATGGTGCGGCTTCGACCTCTCGGGAAGCGACCAGCCGGGATTTGGCCGGAACGCGGTCCAAGCACTGGAAGAGTGCCATCGTCTGGGGGCGCTGGGCGTGGGCGAAGTCATTGACAAGGGCAGGGGCATCTTTGCAGGAACCGCCGGACGATCCGCGGTCGGGCCGCATGTGGATGATCCGCGCATGGACCCTCTCTACGACCTATGCGCGCGCCTGGGAATGCCCATCAACACGCACATTGCGGAACCGATCTGGACTTACGAACCCATGGACAATACCAATGATGGACTCATGAATAGCTACACGTGGAGGACGGAAATGGGCCCGGGCGTCAGGGGGCACAACGAAATGATCGAGAGTCTGGAGCGCGCCGTAAAGAAGCATCCGAGGACGACATTCATCGCCTGCCACCTCGCCAACCTGGAGTACGACCTGACCCGGCTGAGCCAAATCCTGGATCGCTATCCCAACCTTTATGTTGACATCGCCAATCGGCTCGCGGAGATCTCGCCCATCGCCAGGGCCGCAGCGCCGTTTTTCAAGCAATATCAGGACAGAGTGCTCTATGGAACGGATATGCCCTACACCCCGCTCATGTTCAGCACGACGTTCCGGATACTGGAGTCGTCCGATGATCACTTCTACGTGTGGGATTCCGTAGCGGAGGGGACTCCGGCCGCCTCCGACGGCTATCATTTTTGGGATTCCGAAATTCCCGGATATACGAGCGACTTCGACTACCACTGGCCGCTTTATGGCCTGGCTCTGCCGGACGACATCCTGCGAAAGGTGTATGGCGCGAACGCCCGGAAGGTTTTCCAGACGGCCCGAGACAATGCCGCCTAAGGCCGTGGCCACCCGCTAATGATCTCAGCACGGTCCCAGCGTTCTCTGGCCGACCGTCGATTAGGGGACGGGAAGCTCTAGCCCAGCCATCAGATCCTGATAAATTCCTTCTGACGATACATCCAGTAAAGTATCAACCAGACGACGGTAAATGCCGCGCCGGCCTCGACGAATGCCGACCAACGCCCGATAAACGGCAGCAGGTGACCCACGAAGATGTTGCCCACGTGCCGGAAATCAAAGATTTGGGTGGCGACGTAAACCGCAATGGAATTCATGCCAATAACGATAAATCCGAAAGCCCATTTCTTATAGCCGAGCACGTCGATGATCCAGTAGAAGAGCGCCAAGGCTAAAAAGCTCAGGCCGCCGGAGATCAGCACGTAAGAACTTGTCCACATCAGCTTGATCACGGGAAACGACAGGCTCCAGAGGAGTCCTCCCAGCAGGCTCACCGCGCCCGCGGTCAGCAGGCGACCGATCTTGCTCATCGGCGTACGGTCGGACATCAGCATCTGCCCGGCCAAGACACCCAACAACACTGAGGCGCCGAAACCCAGATAACTCAGGAACCAGGTATTCTCACCATAATGCAAGTGGCCGAGAACCAACTGGTCCACGTAAGTCGGCAGGTTGTCGTGCGGAGTCAGGACTCCCGCGCCGACCCCTGGCACGGGGATCAGCATGACCATGGCCCAATAGGCAAGAAGCAGAGCGGCGATGGTGGCGGCGTGCCATTTCGGCTTCACCTTCACAGCCACGATGGTAGCCACCCAGTAGCCCGCGGCGAGTCCATGCAGCACGCTGTAACAGGGACGGAACCTCGACCAATCAAACAAGAGGAGATTCCCCTGCGTGATCGTTCCCAGGCAGAACATGACGATGGCCCGCCAGGCAGCGTGGAGCAGCAGGGTGCGGTCACTTTCGCCCCTGGCCCGTCGTTTCGCCACCGCCAGCGGGATGGCCGCCCCCATGATGAACATAAAGAGTGGCCAGATGAGGTCATAGAAATGCAGCCCTTGCCAGGGCACATGGTCGAACTGTTCGAGGAACTTGTCGAAGGAGGGCCGCTGGATGACCTTACCCAGGCCGAACAACATCGCGGTGCCGCCGGTAATCCAGAACATATCGAAGCCGCGCAGCGCATCGAGCGAGACCAATCTTTCCGTGCGTGCTGGAGGGGTGGAGACCGCGTCGCATGCAGGCGCCCGGCGTTCGGCTTCAACTTCCGTGGACGTCATGGATTCCCTGTCACAATCCCGGGGGACTTCGCTCGTCTTTAAGGTTCGCCCCACCCTTCCCTTCATGGGTGAGAAATCCGCCTTAGGCTTTCACTTTTTTGATTTCCTCGACGAGCGGCGGGACGATTTCGAAGAGGTCGCCGACGATTCCGTAAGTGGCGACTTCGAAGATGGGTGCTTCCTTGTCCTTATTGATCGCCACCACCGTGTTCGACCCCTTCATGCCCACCATGTGTTGAATGGCGCCGGAGATTCCCAGCGCCACGTAAAGCTTGGGCGCCACGGTTTGCCCGGAGCTGCCGATCTGGCGGTCCATGGGCAACCAGCCGTTGTCGCAGATGGGCCGCGAGGCTCCGAGTTGCCCGCCCAGGGCGTCGGCGAGTTTCTGGGCAAGTTCGATATTTTCGGGGGCTTTGATACCCCGGCCCACCGCGACGATGATTCCCGCCTGGGTCAAATCCACGGCTTGCTTTGCTTCGCGGAAGCGCTCGCCGGGCTTGGCGCGGATCTCGGCGTCGGCGAGTTCAACCGCGACCGGAGTGACCTTGGCCGCGCTCGAGCCGCGCTGGACGGAATCCTCGCGAAACGCCGCGGCCTGGAAGGTGATGAAGTAAGGCGCCTCGCCTTGCAATTCAATGTCCGCACAATACTTGCCCTGGAAAACCTGACGAATGAAGATGAGCTTGCCGTCTTCGTTCCGATAGCCCAGGCAATCGCTCACCAAGCCGCGGTCGAGTGAGGCCGCCAGCTTGGGCGCGAAGTCGCGGACCTGGTAGGTGTGGCTGAAGATAACCAAGCGAGGCTTCTGCTGCTCGATGACGGTGCGCAAGGCCAGCGAGGCGCCGTCCGCAGTGTATTCCGAGAGCCGGGGGGAATCGACGGTCAGGACTTCCTGGACCGCCACCGCCGCCAGTTCCGCTGCCAGCGGCTCGAGGTCGCTACCCAAGAGGACGGCAGTGACTGCGGTTCCCAGGTCCTGCCCAAGACGTTGGCCTGCGGCCAACGCTTCCCAGGTGGGGCGGGTCAGCTTGCCGCCTTGGTGCTCTGCGAAAACCAGAATGTGATTAGCCATAGTTAGGTTTCAGGTTCAAGGTGCCATGCGTCAGGCGGCAGGTTTTCCCTACCCCTAGCCCTTAACCTTCCCGCTCAGCCGCTTCCATCCCCAATCGCCAATCCAAAATCTGACATGAGAATTGCCTACTCGCCTTCCGGCGGCGGGCCCTGGATTGCCGCGGGGGGAGCGTCCGTCTTCTCGACCGCTGCCTCTTCGACGGCCTCGGCTTTCGCTGCCTTCTTCCGCCGGTAAGCCCGCTTGGCCTTGGGCTTTGCCAGGTCCACGGTGAAGGATTCTAGTGATTCGCACACGTATTCGAGGGGAATCGACTTATAGAACTTGCCCGCCTCGAACTTCTTGATCTGTTCGCGCCAGAGAGGGTTGGCGCGAGCTTGTTCGAGCGCCTTGCGATCCTTCCAGAACACCAGCCACAGGTACTCCGGCCGGCGCGCCTCGAAGAGTTTAATGAAGTGAGCTCCCACGCAGCCGTCGATTTTCTTGAGGGTGGACAGGGTCACCTGCCGCCCGAATTTCTCATAATCCTCAACACGCTTCTTGCGAGCCCGCATTCTCCAAATGTGAACGAACATGGTGAGCCTCCTTGTGGTGTAGGGCCGAGCGGCGCTCGGCCCCGGCGAGAGCCGCTCGCCCCTACAGCTAGATTACCCGCACGTCGTTTTTGAGTTTGTCGGCGAGGCGGGCAGCGATTTCCTTGGGGCTACCTGCTAAAAACTCCGTTTGCGCGGACTTCACGGGAACATAAACCTTGGCGATGCGCTGGCGTGGGGCCAGATCCTCGGCGCTCAGGCCGAGATCGGCGGCCGTGAGCTTTTTGACGGGCTTCGACTTTGCCCCCATGATCCCTTTCAGCGTGGCGTAGCGCGGCTTGTTGATGCCCGACTGAATGGTGAGCACGGCGGGCAACGGCAGGCCGATCCACTGGAACCAGCCGCCTTCGAGCTCGCGCTTCACACGCAGCGCACCGCCCTCCACTTGGATCTCCATGATGATGGTGGAGTGGGGCAGGCCAAGAAATTCCGCCAACACCACGCCCGTCTGCGCGAACCCGAAATCGTCAGACTGCAAGCCGGTCAGAATAATGTCGGGCTTCTCTCGCTCGATGGCCTTCGAGAGCGCGCGGGCGATGCCGAAAGCGTCGAGCGCGGCGAAGGCCGGGTCGTCAAGATGCAGCGCGCGGTCGGCCCCTTTGGCCAGAGCTTCCTTGATCGCCTGCTGGGCGCGCGCCGGACCGAGCGTGGCAAGGACAACCTCACCCCCCTGCTTTTCCTTCAGGCGCAGGCCTTCCTCGAGCGCATAGATATCCGGCTCGTTGACTTCAAAGCCGAGGTCGGTTTCCTGGATCCACGTGGCGGCAGAGTTCAACCGCAACACCGAGTCACGCGCCGGAACTTGCTTGATGCAGACAACGATTTTCACCTGGACAGGTCACTCCTGTTACGAACCGGATGGTGTCTCGGGTAGCCAAAGCACAAATCTAGCCGCGCCATTATATGCGAATTGGGACGATAGCGCAGCGGTTTAGCGCGGCTAAGGTGGAACGGAATGCTTCAACTATCCCGTGTACCGCTTCAAGAGCAAGGCGGCATTCGTCCCGCCGAAGCCGAAGGAATTCGAGAGCACGTACTCAACCTCGGCTTTGCGTGCGCGGTTGGGGACGTAATCCAGATCGCAGTCCGGATCAGGGTTATCAAGATTGATGGTGGGTGGAAGGATCTGGTCGCGCAGGGCGAGCACGGCGATGCCGGCTTCGAGGCCGCCCGCACCTCCCAGCAAGTGGCCGGTCATAGACTTGGTGGAACTTACCGGCATTTTGTAGGCGTGGTCGCCAAAAACCTTTTTGATGGCCAGGGTTTCCAGGCGATCGTTGTAAGGCGTCGAGGTGCCGTGGGCGTTGACATAGCTGACCTGCTCGGGCAGGATCTCGGCGTCGGCGAGCGTGGCGCGCATGGCGCGCACGGCGCCATCGGCGGTCTCATCCGGCGCCGTAATGTGGAAGGCGTCGCCCGACATCCCGTAGCCGACGATTTCCGCAAGAATGGGCGCACCGCGCTTGAGCGCGAAATCCCATCCTTCCAGGATCAGAATGCCTGCGCCTTCCCCGATGACGAAGCCGTCGCGCTCTTTGTCGAACGGTCGGCTGGCCTTTTCCGGTTCATGGTTACGGGTGGAAAGCGCCCGCATGGCCGCGAATCCCCCCACGCCCATGGGGGTGATGGCCGCCTCGGTGCCGCCGCAGATCATCACATCAGCGGCGCAACGCTGGATGAGCTTGAAGGAATCGCCCACGGCGTGGGCGCTGGAAGAGCAGGCGGTGCAGGTGGCCGAGTTCGGGCCCTTGGCGCCGTAGCGGATGGACACGTGGCCGGAGGCGAGGTTGACGATGGACGCGGGAATAAAGAAGGGAGAAATCCTGCGCGGCCCGCCCTGCAGGAGCGCCGTATGCTCGCGCTCGATGACATCGAACCCGCCGATGCCCGACCCGATGTAGACGCCCACCCGCTCGGCGACGTCGGGCGTAACCTGGAACTGGGACTGCTGCATGGCCTGCTGCGCGGCGGCCAAGGCGAACTGAATGAAGGTGCCCATCTTCTTCAGTTCTTTCTTCTCGATGAACTGAAACGGGTCGAACCCCTTAACTTCCGCCGCCATGGTTGTGGAGAAGCCGGTGGTGTCAAAATGCGTGATGGGCGCCACACCGCTTTTGCCGGCCAGGAGATTTTGCCACGACTCCGCCGTGTCGAGCCCGACGGCGGTGAGCAATCCCACACCGGTCACGACCACTCTCCGGTTCAACCTACACTCCTCCTCTGGAGACCAACCCTGCGCTGGTCAGTTCTTCGCGGGCTTAATATGGCCTTGAATATAATCGATTGCGTCTTTGACGGTGGTGATCTTCTCGGCGTCCTCGTCCGGAATCTCGATCTCGAAGGCCTCTTCAAACGCCATCACCAATTCCACAATGTCCAGCGAATCCGCGCCGAGGTCATCAACGAAGTGTGCGGTAGGTGTTACTTCCGCCTCATCCACTCCCAGTTGCTCCACAATAATTTGTTTCACCTTTTCATCGGGCGAAGCCATCAGTCTCTCCTCCTCAGGTTACATGGGGCCGCTCATTCTATCTGTCCTCCGGGAATGCGTCAAGCGCGGCTGCAATCAGGTAGTGACTTATTTTGAAGTGCCACGGCCATCTTGGCCGTGCCCGTTCACGGGCGGGACGCCCGTGGCACCTCAAAATGAGTCACTACCTACAATCAAGGTAGGATCGCTTCACCGGACGATGAACCGCCACCCCGCGGCTCGGACTGGAACGGCACTCGCAAGGCCGTAACCGGTCAATGCGCCTTTCTCGGTTCCCCCGCCTGAGCTACCCTCGCCAAATAAGACTACTCCCAAACGGCAAATTAAGACACTACTGAAAGCAGGGGGTAGCCGGTTCCTCTGAGGTAGAGGCGGCTTTCCGCCGCAAGGGCGCGAGGTAAACTCGCCGCTACGTCTAATCGGCCCAGTACCCAGCAAGGCTCACTACGACATATACATGCCGCCGTTAACGTTCAAGACGTGACCGGTAATATAGCTCGCCTCTGAGGAGGCCAGGAAAAGTATGGCGTTGGCCACTTCGGCGTCGGTTCCCATGCGGGCGATGGGAATCAGGCTGAGCATCTTCTCCTTGATCTCGGCCGGCAAGCCCTCGGTCATGGGCGTGGCGATGAAGCCCGGCGCGACGGCGTTCACCGTGATGTTGCGGCGCGCGACTTCCGCCGCCACGGCCTTGGTGAGGCCGATAATCCCCGCCTTGGAAGCAATATAGTTTGCCTGGCCCACATTTCCGGCCTGCGCCACCACCGAGGCGAGATTAATAATTCGCCCGTAGCGTTGCCGGACCATGTGGGGCAGCACCGCCCGTGTGCAGTAGAAGGCCCCGTCCAAGTTGGTCTTGAGCACGGCCTCCCATTCGTCGGTCTTCATGCGCATCACCAGGTTATCCTTGGTAATGCCCGCGTTGTTCACCAGGATGTCAATCCTCCCCCAGGTGGCTATGGTTTGCTCCACCATCTCCTGGACAGCCTCCACATCGGTGACATCCACACAGAACTTGAGGGCTTTTCTGCCCAAGTCCGCGAGTTCCTTGATCGTCGAATCGAGCTTGGCGCAACGGATGTTGGTCAAACCGATGCTGGCGCCACGCTCCGCCAGAGCCATCACCGTGGCCCGGCCGATTCCCTGCGCGCCGCCGGTCACGATCGCCACGCGTCCTTCCATGCTCAACATACGCTCACCTGCCCCTCTGATTGGATGGCCGAAAGATTATTTCGACGCACTGGAAAGCGGGGTCTTTGCCGCCAGACGCGCCACTACCTCGGTCAGCGTGGACACGTCCTCAACGTGCAGGCACTCGGCCGCGCGGTCGATTTGTCGAAGCAGCCCCGTAAGGACTTTGCCCGGCCCGACCTCCACAAACAACTCCACGCCTTCTCGACGCAGGCGCCGCATCGATTCTTCCCAGCGCACGGGAGCCGTCACCTGGCGCTTCAGCCCTTCGCGGACGAGAGAGGCTGAATTCACCACCTTTGCATCCACGTTGTTCACCAGCGGCACTTGCGGGTCTTCCACCCGGGTCGCATCCAGGTCGACACTCAGGAGGTTTTGCGCGGGCTTCATCAAGGCGCAGTGGAAGGGTGCGCTTACGTTCAGCATGATGGCACGCTTGGCGCCGCGCCCTTTCGCCAATTCGACGGCTCGCGCGACGGCGGCGGCGCTGCCCGCAATCACTACCTGGCCCGGCGCGTTCAGGTTCGCCGGAGAAACCACTTCGCCTTGGGCAGCTTCCCGGCAGAGGGCTTCCAGCACGGCGCCCTCCAGGCCCAGGATCGCCGCCATGGCGCCCTGGCCCACCGGCACAGCTTCCTGCATGTGCTGGCCGCGCTTGCGAACCAGCCGCACCGCGTCGAAGAGACTCAGGGATCCCGCCGCCACCAGCGCCGAATATTCCCCCAGGCTGTGGCCAGCCACAAAGTCGGGATGCACGCCCTTTTCGCCCAGCACCGCCGCGGCCGCTGCTGAAACCGTGAGGATCGCAGGCTGCGTATTGGTGGTAAGCTGGAGCTCCTCCGCCGGGCCTTCGAAGCAGAGCTTGGAAACAGCGAAACCTAGCGCCGCATCCGCCGCTTCGAATACGTTGCGAGCGACTTCGAATTTCTTCGCCAGCTCCCGGCCCATGCCGGGGTACTGCGAGCCTTGACCGGGAAAGATGAATGCTACCTTAGACAATGAAACCTTCTTGGAATCGGGTCATTGAATCATTGGGTCAATGAGTGAACGGGTCATCGGGTCATTTAATCATTGAATCGGAAAATTAGGAAATGGATCACGGATTCAGCGAAATATTGAAGAAAAATGATTCGATGATCCGATGACTCAATGACCCGATCTCTTGATGTACTGATTTATTCACCATCTCATCAAAACCGCCCCCCACGTGACGCCCGCGCCGAAGGCGGACATGAGCACCAAGTCGCCCTTCTGCAAACGGCCGGCCTGCGCACATTCATCCAGGCAGATGGGGATGGAGGCCGAGGAGGTGTTGCCGACACGGCTGATATTGGAATAGACCTTTTCAGCGGGCACGCCCAGCCGCTCACGCACCGCTTCCGTTATCCGCTGGTTCGCCTGGTGGGGGATAAAGAGGTCAATATCCTGGGCGGTGACGCCGGCTTCCTTCAGCACGTGGCGCGAGACGTCCTCCAGGCTGCGCACGGCCACTTTGAAAAGCTCATTGCCGCGCATTTTGATGTAATGCGCGCCTTGCTCAATGGTCTCGCAGGAGGCTGGCAAGGCCGTGCCGCCCGCAGGAATGAAAAGGTGGTCAGCGTACTGCCCGTCGGTATGCAACTCGTGCGCCAGTATTCCCGAGGGGGGCTCGACGGGCCCGAAGACGGCCGCGGCGACGCCGTCTCCGAAAATGACGCAGGTGGCGCGATCCTTATAATCGAGATAGCGCGAGAGCAGTTCGGCGCCGATCACCAGCACGTATTTCGCCGTGCCGTTGCGGATGAACTGCTCGGCCACGGTCATGCCGAACAGAAACCCGGAACAAGCCGCCGCCAGGTCAAAGGCGCAGCAGGGATAGGCGCCGAGGTCGCGCTGGATGAGCGAGGCCGTGGAAGGCAGCGGCATATCGGGCGAAATCGTGGAGCAGATGATCAGGTCGAGGTCCGTGGGTTTGATCCCGGCTTTGGCCAAAGCTCGGCGTGAAGCTTGCACCGAAAGGGTGGAAGTCGTCTCGTGAGGCCCCGCCTGGCGTCGCTCTTTGATCCCCGTGCGGTCCGTGATCCATTGATCGGAGGTTTCCACCAGTTTTTCGAGGTCCGCGTTGGTAAGGACCTTCTCCGGCAAGGCCGAGCCGGTTCCGAGCACGCCTGCTAAACACATAGAAACTCCTGGGACTGAATCATCGGGTCATTGAATCGTGGGGTCATCGAATCATCGGGTCATCGGGTCATTGAATCATATTTCTTCAAAACTTCATCCTGGGACGGAATCAGTAAATCACTTCAGCACTCAATCAATGACTCAATAACCCGATGACTCAATGCTCTCGGGGATTCCCCAGGGAAGCAGCCGCCAAGTCGCGTTCAATCTTTTCGTTCACTTTACCTTCGGCGAATTCCGCCGCAACGCGGATGGCGTTTTTGATGGCATTGGCGTTCGATCCGCCGTGGCAGATGATGCACACACCCTTCACACCCAGCAGGGGCGCGCCGCCGTACTCGGAATAATCCACCCGCTTCTTAAAATTCTGGAAGGCTTTTCGGGAGAGGACATAGCCAACCTTGGAGGAGAGCGTACTGGAAAGAGCTTCCTTAAGGAGGCTGGAGATCGCTTCAATGGCTCCTTCGCTGATCTTCAGGGCCACGTTGCCGATAAAGCCGTCGCATACGATCACTTCCACGCGGCCATTATAAAGGTCGCGGCCTTCCACGTTGCCGACAAAATTCAAGGGGAGCTGCTTGAGCAGTCCCATCGCCTCGCGCGTCAGCTCGTTCCCCTTGTGCTCCTCCTGGCCGATGGAGAGCAGGCCCACGCGCGGCCGTTCCACCCCGAAGATGACCCGGTAGTAGGTTTCGCCCATCACCGCGAATTCCACCAGGTGGTGGGCCTTGCAATCGACGTTCGCCCCCACGTCGAGCAGGACCGACGCGGCGCCCTTCTTGGAGGTCGGAAAAACCTGGGCGATGGCCGGCCGGTCCGCGCCTTCCAGTGCGCCTAGCACGATCTTGGCGGTGGTCATCACCGCGCCCGTGTTGCCGGCGCTGATCATGCCGTCGGCTTTGCCTTCGTGCACCAGGCGCGCCGTGACGCGGATGGAAGAATCGCGCCGGCTGCGGAATGCCTTCGTCGCCTTGTCGTCCATGGTGACCGCTTCGCTGGCGTGCACGATCTCGATGGGCAGGCCCTGGGAATCGCGCCGGCTGAGTTCGGGACGCAGGCGGTCTTGCGGTCCGACCAGCAAGACCTCCGCGTACCCTTGCCGCGCCGCCTGGATCGCTCCCTCAATCTCGGGGGCAGGCGCCGCGTCGGTGCCCATGGCGTCAACAGCGATACGTGGCATGGTGATCAGTGCCTACGGTGGAGAATGGCCGGCGCGGGAAGAGATGGTCGCGCCGGGTCGAGCTTCGGAAGGCCACCGCCTGCCACGTTAAGCTGATTCCTCTACCAGAACGACTTCCCGCTTGCGGTAGTAGCCGCAGTGCGGGCAAACCTGGTGAGGCATCTTCCTTTCGTGACAGTGGGGGCACTCGGCCATCGCCGGAGCTGCGAGATGGTCGTGTGACCGCCGGCGATTCCGCCGCGCATGGGAATGTCGTCGTTTGGGATTCGGCATTTTTTCTCTTCTTTCCGCAATTTCGAATTACTGCACGGGGTTCGGCCACGACTATCCGCCGCGGGTAGCGTCTCCGTTTGCTGTGGAGGCGGCTTTACGCCGCCCTTCGGCAAAGTAAACTCGCCGCTCCATCATCAAGCCGAGACACTACCCGCCTCGCATAGGCATCTTTCCTTGCGAGCGGAAATTACTCTTCCTTGAGCGAAGCAAAAGGAGAGTCTTCCTGCGGGGGCGAGCAACGACACGAAACAAGATTACGATTGACCCCGCACACCGGGCATAGGCCTTGGCACTCTGCCCCGCAAATCACCTTCATGGGCACAGCCAGAATCACTTGCTCCGTGGCCACGTCCTCCAGGTCGATTCCATCCCCCGAGTAGAAGCCGACCTCCAGCTCATCCTCGGAGATTTCGATCTCCTCTTCCCGGGCGATGGTCTGGACCGCGCGGTAGATGAGGTCGAAATCGCGGTTCACCGGAATCTTAACCGGCCCCAGGCAGCGGTCGCAAGTGGCTTCCAGGCTCGTGGAAAGGTGTCCGCGAATGCGGATTTCCTCCCCCACAAGTTCCGCTGTTACGTCAATCTTGAGCGGCTTTGCCTGCCGGAACTCGGCTCCGTGGTAATCAAGCGACCCCGGAGCGTAGCTCTTGGAGGCAACGACCCGGTGAAGCTCAAGCTCTGCAAGGGTTATGCGCACCCCGGCCTCATCAACACAAACTACCAATTATACAGTGCAGGGGAGGGTTGTCAAGGAAGGCGAAGGCGAAAAGCGAGGCCACCGAAGCCCTGCTCGCGGATGGAAGTAGCTGAGGGGAAAAGGGATAGTTGGAGATTGGGCCATCGGGCCATCGGACGATTGGGTTAATGATGGGTTGACCAGCCAAGCTGCGATCTAATCCAAATCGAAATCCCTGATGGGCGGCCCGGTGGGCTGGTCCTTAGTCTTCTCGAAGGCCTCTTTGAATTTGCGGTCGAGCAATTCCGACTTGATCTTCTCCTCGTCCGCGCTTTGGCGGAAAAGGGCTTCGCGGCGCTCGGCTTCCTTCTTCAGAAGTTGCGTGGCGTAGTCCAGATCGGGGCCTTTATCTTGCTTGGGGGGCGCCTGATGGTACAGGACCTTGCCGAGTTCGGCGTCCACCGTCAGTGTCGCGCCACAACACGGGCACACCACTTCGAGCTTTCGCGCTTCCGGTTGGCGTCGTGACATAGTGATTCAATGCTACCCCCGGGTGGGCAGGTCTGTCAATTCAGGCCATAGTCTGGTGCTCTCCTAATTTCGGATGTAGCGCCGGCTTCCAGCCGGCGTTGAGCCGCCAAGATGGCGGCGCTACGTTCAAATTAGGGCAGCACTCATAGTCTGGTCGTGGGTCAATTTGAGGTGGTGGGTATCGCGCTTCCCCTCACTTCAACTTCTTCCAATCTTTCAGGATTTCGCGCGCGGCGTTGTGGCCGGGAGCGCCCATCACGCCGCCGCCGGGGTGGGCGCCGGAGCCGCACAGGTAGAGCCCGTGAATGGGCGTGCGGTACTTGGCCCAGCCGGGCACGGGGCGCAGGAAGAAGAGCTGGTCCACGCTCATTTCGCCGTGAAAAATGTTGCCTCCGGTCAATCCGTATTCTTCTTCCAGGTCGAGGGGCGACAGCACGTGGCGATGCAGCACGCGGTTTTTGAACCCCGGCGCGTATTCCTCAATCATCTCCATTACCCGGTCGGCGTAACTTTCCTTGATCGCATGCCAGCTCGGCGTCACCTCGGGCGACAGCGTATAGGGCGTGTATTGCAGGAAGATATTCATCACGTGTTTGCCCGCCGGCGCGAGCGTCGCGTCATACGTGGTAGGGATGGTGATTTCCAGCATGGGACGGGCGCTCGGCCGGCCGTACTTGGAATCGTCGTAAGCGCGCTCGATATATTCGAGGGTGGGGCAGATGTGGATGGTGGTTTTGTGATGGGGCGCGACGGCCGAGCCCGGCAGGCAAGTGAAGTCCGGCAGGCCGTCGAGCGCCAGGTTGATCTTCATCGAAACGCCCTCGATTTTGAACGCGCGAAGGGCGGAGAGGAAATCGGCGGGCAGGTGGCGTTCTTCGAGCAGCTCGAGGAACGTGACCTTGGGGTCGGCGTTCGAGGCCACCAGGCGGGCGCGAATTTCTTCACCGCTGGCGAGCGCCACACCCTGGGCGCGGCCATCCTTCGCAAGGATTTGCGCCACCCGCGCCCCCGTGCGAATCTCCACACCCACGGAGCGCGCCGACGCCGCCATCGCCTGGGTAACGCCTCCCATGCCTCCGCGCACGAATCCCCACAGGCCGCGCTTGCCGCCCACCCCGCCCATGCAGTGATGGAGCAGCACGTAGGCCGTGCCGGGCGTGTAAGGCCCGCCCTTGGTGCCGATCACGCCGTCGGTGGCGAGCGCCGTCTTGAGGGCCTCCGACTCAAACCACGGGTCGAGGAAATCCTTCACGCTTTGTGAAAGGATGTGCAGGTGGCCCACCAGCTCTTCGGCGGGCATCTTCGCCACGCGGCGGCCCAGGCCGGCGAGCTTTTGCCAGTCGGCGAAGCTGCGCCGCGCGATGTCCGGAGGGGTTTCGAGCAGCAGGGGTTCGATGAAGCGCGCCAGGCGGTCGACGTATTCCTCATAGTAGGGATAGCGCATCGCGTCGCGCGCGGAGAATTTGCGGATCTCCTCGCAGGTCTGCTCAGTGTCGGACCCCATGATCAGATAACGGCCGTCAGGAAAGGGGCTGAAGAACGCGGGCTCCTTGGGATAAACGCTGAAGCCGAACTTTTCGAGCTCCAAATCTCGAGTCACTTTCTCCTGCAAAAGGCTGCAGAGATAAGAGGTGGTCGAAAATTTGAATCCCGGGAAAATTTCTTCCGTCACGCACGCGCCGCCCACCATGGGACGGCTCTCCAGAACCAGCGTGCGCAGGCCGGCGCGGGCGAGATATCCCGCCGTTACCAGGCCGTTGTGGCCGGCGCCGATGATGACCACATCGAATTCCTTGGGCATAGGGCACCTGGGGCTTGCGTTATAATGCGGGCGCAAGCTTATCCGAGCATGAGCCGTGGAAGCAAGCTTTCCGCCGCGCTGTTTTGTAGGGGCACCCCTCGTGGGTGCCCTTGACCTGTTGTAGCAGTTGTAGCGCTGAACTTCAGTTCAGCACGTGCCGACCTGAAGGTCGGCGCAACAAGTACCAACGTCGGACGGATGGAGATTCACATGGGACGAACGCAGGTGTTGGCGGTGGCGATTCTGGCCGCGTGGATTATGTCGACCTTGTGCATGTGGTTCGCGGCAACCCGGAGCTTTGCGACGGTGGAGAGCGTACTCAAGCGTGCCGACCCGCAATTCATTGAAACCACCAAGCCCCTCGGCGAAGCTCCGACGCGCGTGGTGCTGCGCTACATGGCTTCGGAAATCAATCGCACCCTCTTCTGGGGTTATGGCGCACTCCAGCTCGCCCTGGGAGTAATTCTGTTTCTGCTGCTCTGGCGCCGGACACCGCGCAATGCGGTGGACATCGGCGTAGTAGCAACCATGCTGGCCTTGTCGGTGATCTTGACGCTGGTGATTACGCCGCTGATTATCTCGCTCGGCCGCAGCATCGATTTCCTTCCGCGCAATCCTCCGCCGCCGGTCATGCCTCGCTTCTGGGCGCTGCACGGGTCGTTCACGGGACTGGACGGGGTAAAACTCCTCGCCGGGATCGGCCTGCTGATCCGCTGGACCTTGCGGTAGAGTCGCCTCAACGGCCTTCTAGAGCAACCGCCCCGGCGCTGGGCGCGCCACCCCTCCTCATCTGAGGAGGGGAGCTTTTACG
>Ga0326728_10001237_pt1 | contig 91616 bp, 76 predicted proteins | sample MB3enrmetagenome_FD_207602 | JGI IMG/M metagenome (GOLD analysis project Ga0326728, IMG submission 207602) | Lab enriched peat soil microbial communities from McLean, Ithaca, NY, United States - MB31MN | ecosystem: Environmental > Terrestrial > Soil > Wetlands > Peat | place: USA: New York... | reverse complement strand
CCATGACGATGGAGAGATGGCCACCAGGCTTGACCGGGCACCTGTGCGGCTCGTGCGGCTATAGGTGGCCCGGACAAGCCGGGCCATGACGATGGAGAGATGGCCACCAGGCTTGACCGGGCACCTGTCGCGGCTCGTGCGGCTATAGGTGGCCCGGACAAGCCGGGCCATGACGATGGAGAGATGGCCACCAGGCTTGACCGGGCACCTGTCGCGGCGCGTGCGGCTACAGGTGGCCCGGACAAGCCGGGCCATGACGGGTGGGGGAGGGCCAGTCGATCTCAACGCCGGTTTGTATCATCACGTCAGCACTGTACCCATCGCGGCGCACAGCATGGCGGCCAGGTCGGCGCCCCTGAACGGCTTGGCGCACACCTTCCAGTCAGCGTGGCCGGGCGGGATCGCTTCCTCCCCGTAGCCGGACAGGAACAGGAACGGTATGTGCCGTTCCGCCAGCGCCTCGGCGACCGGATAGACCCGTTCCCCGCTCAGGTTGACGTCCAGCAGCGCCAGGTCCAGCGCCTCATTACGCACCGCTTCCATCGCGGTCTCGACGGTTCCGTACGGGCCGATGGTGGTGCAACCGAATTCGGTCAGGAAATCCTCGATCATCAGCGCCACCAGCAGCTCGTCCTCCACCACCAGGACCCGCTTGCCAAAGAGCGCCAGTTCCGCGGCTGTCATGCCGGTTTCCTTTCGCGTACCGCGCCGGGGAGCGGCGCACGCAATGTGGCCATTACTCCTTCAGGCGCGAAATCCAGATTGACCGCGCCGGAGACGTCATAGGCGAAACTGCGCTCGATCAGGGTCGTCCCGAAGCCCTTGCCGGCAGGTGCGGTCACCGGAGGCCCGTTCCGCTCGACCCATTTCAGCTCGAACTGCCTCGCCGCATCGACCGTCCAGTCCACGGACACAGTGCCCTCGGGGACCGACAGCGCGCCATATTTGACGGCATTGGTCGTCAGTTCATGGATCGCCATCCCCAGCGCGAGCGCGGCACGCGGTTCCAGCATCACCTTGCCGCCGGTCAGCACGACATTGGGACGTTCACCGGACACAAACGGCTTCAACTCCTCCATCACGATCTCCCCCACCGGGATCGGCGTCCAGCCGTCGCGGCTGAGCAAGGCGTAAGCCGCAGCCAGTGCATGAATGCGGCCGAGAAAGACAGTAGAGAATTGCTCAAGACTCTTGGCTCGCCTTATCGTGTTGGTTGCAAGAGAAATCACTACCGTAAGCATATTGCGGACGCGGTGGTTCAATTCATCGACCAGAAGCCGCTGATGTTGTTCCGCCAGAACCACGCTGGTGACATCGACGAAAGTGATCAGCGAACCGTCGATACTGCTGTCAGGGCTGCGATAAGGCAGTATCCGCATCAGGTAGTGCGCCGAACCGTCCAGGCGTTCGACGCGCTGCTCCAGCGGCTCCCGGGTTCGCAGCACGGTCTGAACGTCTTCCCGCAACCTCGTATAGTTCAGCCGCGTTACGATGTCGCTCAGCGGCCGGCCCAGGTCGCTGGGGATCAGGTTGTAGATGCTGGCGATGTCCGGGGTGAAGTTGCGAATGATCAGATACGGGTCCAGGAAGACCGTGGCGACCCTGGTGCTGTCGAACAGGTTCTTCAGGTCGCTGTTGCTGCGGTCAAGCTGCTCGACCTTGGCGGACAATTGCGTGTTGACCGTGTTCAGCTCCTCATTGATCGACTGGATCTCCTCGCGGGAGGTTTCCAGCTCCTCGTTCGTGGACTGCAATTCTTCGTTGACCGATTGCAATTCTTCGTTTGAACTACGCAATTCCTCGACGGTCGTCGCATGTTCTTCGGAAACCGATTGCAACTGTTCCCGCAGGTCGCGGTTCTCGCGTTCCAGATGCGCGATGACCCCGTCCGGCTGGGCGGCGGCCTCCTCCACCTCGGGCGCCGGCCGGGCGGGTTCCACCTGCTGGAACACCACCAAGAACAGCGGGTCGGTTGCCGGACCGGGCAACGGCTCGACGATCAGCCTGACCAGCGGCGAGACCTTGCCGTCGGTCACCAGCAAGGCGCGGTCCTGCTCGACCGGCCGCCCGGTCTCGATGCAGCGGCGCAAGGCGGATCGCAGCTCCAGGCTCCAGCCCGGGCGCGCCAGTTCGAACAGGTTGGCTGTCGGCGATCCATGGGCCGGCTCCAGGAAACGGCCGGTGTGGCTGGAAAAATGGATCACGTCGCCGGTGGCGTTCACGACCACGAAGGCGGAGGCGAAGCGTTCGAGAATACGCCGGTTGGCGTAGCTTACCGCCCGCGGCCAATGGGCTTTCGGGTCAGGTGGCATCGTCGCGCCCGCGCCGTATGGCCGCTGGTCCCGCGCCGCAAGCAGAGAGAGGCTGGGCGCCTCGCTCGGTCCCTCCCGCCGGACGAAGATGCGGTGGGAGCGATCGAGCGGCGCGAATAGCCGATCATGCCGGCCGATGGTTTCCGATATGCCGAGCATCAGGATGCCGCCCGGCGAGAGCGCGTAATGGAAGATCGGGATCACCCGGTCCTGCAGCTCATTGTCCACGTAGATCAGAAGGTTGCGGCACGAGACGAAATCGATGCGGGAAAACGGCGGATCGCGGATCAGGCTGTGGTTGGAGAAGGTGCAGAGTTCCCGCACGTCCTGCCGCACGGCATAGCCCACGGGAGCTTCGACGAAGAACCGCGACCGCCGCTCGGGCGGCATGCCTTCGAGCAAGGTGGCCGGATAGCGCCCGGCCCGCGCAGTGGCGATCGCCACCTCGTCGATGTCGCTGGCGAAGATTTGGACCTTCGGCTTCATCGTCAGGCCGTCGAGGTGTTCGCGCAGCAGGATGGCCAGGGAGTAGGCTTCCTCCCCGGTCGCGCAGCCCGGCACCCAGACCCTGATTTCATCCGCGGGGTGCTTGCCCTGGAACAGCCGCGGCATGATGTCCCGCTCGATCGCCTCGAACGCGTCCTTGTCGCGGAAGAAGCTGGTGACGCTGATCAGCAGGTCGCGGAACAGCAGCACGACCTGATCCCGATCGGCTTCGAGCCGCGCCAGATAATCATCGAAGCGCGCAAGCTGCAGTGCCTGCATGCGGCGCTGTACCCGGCGCATGAAGGTCTGGTGCTTATATTTCGTGAAGTCGTGTCCGAGGCGGGAGCGGAGTATATCGCAGATCGCCAGCCTGACGGGTTCGGCGTCCGCGACCGGCAGTTCCAGCGCGGCATGGTGCGCCGCGCGCGCGGCGAGGATGCTGGCGGGCATCCGCTCCACCGGCACCAGAAGATCGACCCCTCCGGCGGCAACGGCGCTGTCCGGCATGCCGGAGTATTCCGGCGCCGAACCGTCGGCGCCCTGGGCGAGGGTCAGGCCGCCGCGGGACTTGATGGCTTTCAGTCCAAGGGCGCCGTCATGCCCGGTGCCGGACAGCACGATGCCGATCGCGTCCTCGGCCAACGTGCTGGCGAGGGAGTCGAAGAAGGCATCTATCGGCGCGGACGATCGGGGTTCATCGGGCGGAAGCTGCCGCAAAGCGAGATGATCGCCGCTGAGTGACGCGACAGTGCCGGGGGGAACGACCAGCACCGTATTGGCTGAAACGGCCACGCCGTCGTGCGCTTCGGAAACCGGCATGGCGGTCCAGCGCGCCAGGATTTCCGGCAGCATGCTTTTGCGGTCCGCGGCCAGATGGAGGACGACGACAAAGGCCAGCCCACTGTCCGCCGGCATAGTCTCGAAGAATCTGTGGAACGCCTCGATCCCGCCGGCGGAGGCGCCGATGCCCACGACGGACGGGCGGGCAATCGTCATGACGCTGCCGCAGGTATAACGGGCAAGAAAATACCTCCGACGATGTCAACGGCGGACACCGCTCGATGAACTGACCGCAGGATTTTTGAAATAAATCGTATCATTTTGGACCCATGTCGGGTGTTTCGTAGGCATTTTGTTGCAGTCTATCCCCGGCCCGACTGGACCGCCAATGTTGCGACCTGTTGCGGTGAGATGCGCTCATTCGACCAAGGCGAAGCCCGGCGTTCGGGCGCGATAAAGCCTCCTGCGCGTGAGCAAATTGAGCCGAACCGGCGAGAGAGGCGCGGCTATCGTGCGGCTTGCGACGCGACCATACGCGACGCGTTTCCGCAACCATTACAACGGTTCGGGGCCTGTGTAATCGGCTGTTCACAACCAATTCACGTGATGCGATCAGCTAGACCGCTCCTGCTACTTAAACGCCTCGTGATCGTTTGCGTTCCCTTTGAGGCAGACGCCTGCTGAAGATTTATGGACGCGCACATCGCGGGCGCGACTCTGCGCTGGCGGGGCGGAGGCAGTGGATCCGGCGGCGCGAATAGGGCGGCGCCGTCTGACCTGCTGGCGGGCCGCCGCACGGCCGATCAGTCGCGACATGGGGAGGGCTTCATGAACTGCATATCTGCCATGCTATAAAGCGTTTGTGCAGCGCACAAAAAGAGTTACGATCACGCGCAATTTGGTAGCTTGATCGATTGCAACCGCGCGGACGCCAAACCGCCCAGGGAAGGATATTTCGATGACAATAGCAGGTATACTGAAGCAAAAACCCTACAACCTCGTGATCGTTCGCCCAACCGATCGGGTTTTCGACGTCGTGCGCGGTCTCGCCCGGCAGAAAATCGGGGTCGCGGTGGTAATCGAGGACACCACCCTGGTCGGCATCATCAGCGAGCGCGACGTGATGCGCGGCCTTGAGGCCCAGGGACCCGCGGTGCTTGAGGTGCCGGTCGGCACGCTGATGATCCGCGACGTCAGAACCTGCTCGCCCCGCACGACGGTCGATGAGGCGATTGCCGCGATGACAGAGGGCCGGTTCCGCCACCTGCCCGTGCTGGATGCAGGCAGGCTCGTCGGGGTGATCAGCATCCGCGATCTGCTGAATTCCATGGTTGCCAAGCAGGCGGTCGACGTCACGTCCTTGCACGGTTACGTGACCGGAGCGTACGCGCGCGTCTGATTCCGGCGGCTCCGCGGTTGGCCGATTACTCTGCCCCGTGAGAACAGCCTTTGGCGCCACCGTTCACGTCATGGCCCGGCTTGTCCGGGCCATGTATGCCAGCAACTGCCGCGATAGGTGGCCCGGACGACCCGCATAGGCGCTAACATAAGGGCTGTCGGCACGGCCGCAGCCTCCGTGGCATGGCCGGGCTTGTCCCGGCCATCCACGACTTGCGCTGTTGGTTGCGGCAAAGTCGTGGATTGGCCGGACTAAATCCGGCCATGACACACTGGGACGGGCCGCCGTCTCCCGGCTCATGGTAGTGCCTATGCGGACAAGCCGGGCCATGACGGTTTGGGGCGATGCGGCACGGCCGGAGAGTCGGCCTCAAACACCGGGTGGTATAACAACGCTCCTGCATCGCGATGCTTCGGGTTGCGACCCCCACCGGGGGCAGTTAAATACCTGACCGAACTCGAAAGGCATCCGCGATGACCTACACGCTCGAAGGCTCGACCGGCACCTGGGAAGTGGTGGTCGGCCTCGAAGTCCATGCCCAGGTGATCAGCAAGGCCAAACTGTTCAGCGGCGCCGCCACGGCTTTCGGTGCGGAGCCGAACAGCCAGGTCAGCTTCGTCGATGCCGGCTTCCCCGGCATGCTGCCGGTCATCAACGGCGAGTGCGTCGCCCAGGCGGTGCGCACCGGCCTCGGGCTGAACGCGCGCATCAACACGGTCAGCCGCTTCGACCGGAAGAACTATTTCTACGCCGATCTGCCGTCGGGCTATCAGATCAGCCAGTATGAGCATCCGATCGTCGGCACCGGCGAGGTCGAGGTCGAACTCGCCGACGGCTCCACCAAGATCATCGGCATCACCCGCCTGCATCTCGAGCAGGACGCCGGCAAGTCGATCCACGACCAGCACGCCACCAAGTCGCTGATCGACCTGAACCGGGCCGGCGTCGCGCTGATGGAGATCGTCTCCGAACCCGACATCCGCTCACCGGAGGAAGCCGGCGCGTATCTGCGCAAGCTGCGCTCGATCCTGCGCTACCTTGGCACCTGCGACGGCAACATGGAGGAAGGCTCCATGCGCGCCGACGTCAATGTGTCGGTCCGCCACCCCGGGGAGCCGTACCGGACCCGCTGCGAGATCAAGAACGTCAACTCCGTCCGCTTCGTCATGCAGGCGATCGAGGCGGAGGCCGCACGCCAGGTGGAGGTGTGGGAGTCGGGCGGCACGGTGATCCAGGAGACGCGGCTGTTCGACAGCAACCGCGGCGTGACCCGGTCGATGCGGTCGAAGGAGGACGCGCATGATTACCGTTACTTCCCCGATCCGGACCTGCTGCCGCTGGTGCTGGAGGAGGATTGGGTCGCCGCGCTGAAGGCATCGCTGCCGGAACTGCCGGACGCCAAGCGGGCGCGGTTCATACAGTCGTATGGGCTGTCACCGTACGACGCCGCGGTGCTGGTCGCCGAGAAGGCGAATGCCGACTTTTACGAAACGGTGGCCAGGGGCCGGGACCCGAAAATCGCCGCCAACTGGGTGACCGGCGACTTCTTCGCGGCGCTGAACCGGCTCGGCCGCACGATCGAGGATACTCCCGTGACGGCGGAGGCGTTGGGCGGCCTGCTCGATTTGATCGCCGACAACACGATCAACGGGCGCATCGCCAAGGACGTGTTCGAGGCGATGGTGCAAACCGGCAAGGATGCTGCCGCGATCGTGGATGAAAAGGGGCTGCGGCAGGTCACCGATACCGGGGCGATCGACGAGGCGGTTGACCGCATCCTGGCGGCCAATCCTGACAAGGTGGCGGAGTATCAGTCGGGCAAGGACAAGCTGTTCGGGTTCTTCGTCGGCCAGACGATGAAAGCGATGGCCGGGAAGGGCAACCCGGCGCTGATCAACGAAACTTTGAAGCAAAAGCTCGCGGCCAGGAACGAGTAGGCCAGCCGTTCAGGATAGAGCACGTTCAGGCTGACTGGAAACGTGCTTCAGGGAGCTTCGCGCGGGATGAAGCACTGAGGACGCTGACCGAGCCATACGCGGCGGTCGACGGAAAGCGGCCTATCGGCATGCCAATGCGGATGTCGCTGGTTGACAAGCCTTATGCTCAGTCCCAGCATATCATCAGTTATACTCACTCAGAGCATATAAGTATGAACGCAACCGCAGCCGCTTCGGGCTTCCCGAGCCGTGAATGCCGGCATCCCGTGATCCCGCCGACACCATCCGAACCACAAATTTCGGGGCCGTCCAACAGGACGGACGCGCCGTGATGATAGACTTGCACCATATCGGCCGGGCTCCGGTGATCGTCGGTGGCGGCATCGCCGGATTAATGACGGCGCTGCGCCTGGCGCCGATGCCGGCAGTCGTTCTGACCAAGGCGGCGTTGCAGACCGAGGCGTCGAGCGCCTGGGCGCAAGGCGGCATCGCCGCTGCCGTCGGGCCGGACGATGATCCGGCGGCGCATCTTGCGGACACGCTCGCCGCCGGCGACGGCCTGTGTGATCCGGAGGTGGCCGAACGGATCACCGCGGCCGGCCCGGCTGCGATCGAGATGCTGCTCAGTTACGGCGCGCGCTTCGACCGCGATTCCGCCGGAGCGATGCAGTTGGGTCTCGAGGCGGCACACAGCCGCCGCCGTATTGTCCATGCGACCGGGGACGGGACAGGCAAAGAGATCATGCGTGCGCTTGTGGCCGCGGTGCGGGAGACGCCTTCGATCCGTGTCCTGGAAGGCGTCGACGCACGTCGCCTGATAGTCACTGACGGCATGATCAGCGGCGTGCTTGCGGCATCCTCGACCGGTGAATGGCTGCTGCCGACCAGCCGTGTCGTGCTGGCGACCGGCGGCGTGGGTGGTTTGTTCCTCGACACCACGAACCCGAGCGGGTCGTTCGGCCAGGGCCTTGCGCTGGCGGCTCGGGCCGGGGCCGCCTTGGTGGACATGGAGTTTGTTCAGTTCCATCCGACCGCGCTCGATACCGGAGGTCATCCTCTCGGGCTGGTCAGCGAGGCGGTGCGCGGCGAGGGAGCGACGCTAATCGATGAGACCGGGGCGCGCTTTATGGCGGCCGTGCCGGGCGGAGAGCTCGCTGCGCGCGATGTCGTCGCACGCGCGGTGTGGCGGCACCTGGCCGGCGGTCATCGTGTGTTCCTGGATGCACGAGCGGCGCTCGGCGGCAATTTCGCCAGGCGCTTTCCCGCCATCGCGTCCGCCTGTGCGATGGCCGGCATCGATCCCGCACGCCAACCGATCCCGATACGCCCGGCCGCCCACTACCACATGGGGGGCGTCTCCGTTGATCGGGACGCGCGCAGCACGCTCCCCGGTCTCTGGGCGTGCGGCGAAGTCGCCGGCACCGGGCTGCACGGGGCTAATCGTCTCGCCAGCAACTCGCTTCTGGAGGCGGTTGTCTGCGCGGTGTCGGCGGCTGCGAGTGTCGCGGCGGCACCGGCGGGTCGAAACCGGCGAGAGGTGGCCATCAGGGTTCCCGCGCCCGCCGATCCGGCACCAATCCGGCCAATCGTGTCGCGGGCAGCCGGCGTGGTGCGCACGCACGACGGCTTGGCAGCTTCGCTCGGATCTCTGTTGCCTCTGGTTGGATCGGCCGGTCCTGTGGCGGACCCGGCGCTCGTTGCGCTGCTGATTGCGGTCGGGGCTTTACGACGGTGCGAAAGCCGGGGCGGTCATTTCCGGAGCGATTTCCCGGCATCCGATAATGCGTTCCGGCAACGGCACACCCTGACCCTGGACACTGCACTGCATGAAGCGGGAGAGATCACGAACAGCGATCGTTGCTACGCTTGAGCGCGAACGGTCCAGCGCTTTTCCCCATCCTGCTCATGATTGCACGCAATTGGCCTGGTATGCGCGGCCGATTTTGTGCTTGACGCTCGCACCGCTCAAGGTATTTCCCTCAGGCTGGTCTTGAGGGTGGCGAGCTCTGCCTCGAGCTCGGCTATGCGCGAATCGCGATGCGCGAGCGCAGCGGCGACGTCGGCGGCATCGATCTTCTGCGGGATATGTTGCGGGCAGTTTGTATCCCATGCGTCGACCTCGAACAGCAGCGCCCGCTCGGCCTGCGCGCGGTAGCGGGCGGGCATCAGCTCGGCGATCAGCGCGGGATCGTCGCTGATGCGCGCGCGGCCCCACAGCTTGATGCGGCGGCGCTGCGCATAGTCCATCAGAAACAGAAAAGCCTTGTCGTTCTCGGCAAGGTTGCCGGTCGAGATATACTGGCGGTTGCCGGCATAATCGGCCCAGCCGATGAGTTTGGGCCCCAGGACCCGGATGAATCCCTTCGGGCCGCCGCGATGCTGCGCATAGGGCTGTCCGGCCGCGTTGGCGGTTGCGAGATAGGCGGTATCGACGCCTTCAAGGAAAGCGGCGAGGTCTTCACTGATGGACGTGCGAAAGCCGCCGCGCGCTTCCAACCTCGCATAGGCGTCGCGCGACCCGCGCGCCGCCTGTATCGCCTTGATCGTCGGAGTGAAGGCGATGTCACTGCTGGGAATGCTCATCATTCAACCCTAATTCGACTTCGACCAGTATTGATGACAACGGCGACGCGGACGCTCATGGCTGCATCGCCCGCGCGATCAGCAGCGTGTCGGCATACATGTCGAAGCGCTTGAGCTTGCCGTCGGTCACCCGCCAGACATGCGCGAACGGTGCCCGCATTGCCTTGCCTGTCGCCTTGTTGACGCCGCGATAGGCCCCCGGGCTGACGACGCGGTCGCCCTCGGCAATGAAATCGTCTGCGACCGCCGAGAAGTCGTCCCAATCGCGCATCAGTGGCGCGATCAGCTTGTTCAGCACGTCCTCAGGCTCGCGCCAGGTGCCGCTGTAGTAGGGGAAGCCCTCGGCTTCGGTCCATTCGAGCTCCGGATGGAGCAATCCCAGCAGCCCGGGCACATCGCCGCGGCCAAGCGCCGCATAGAAAGCGCGGACGAGATCAATCGTTGCGGTCATAGTAAACCTCCGCAAAAAAGCCCGGGAGAGTCTCTCTCCCGGGCGTCCGGGTCTATCGGGCGATCGTGGCGAGGGCGCCCAGGCCAAGCGCCGTGATCACGCCTTGCTGGACCGGGGCGGTCGCGTCATTGACCGCATCGGCGCCGAACGACTGGCCGACCACGGTCCGCGCCGGACGGCTGCCCTTGGGCGTATCGATCAGCGAAACGATGGCGGCGGCGACGTCGTGCGGATCGGGGGCGTTCTCGCTCTGGAACATGGCCATGAACGTTTCGAACATCTTGCCGGGGATCGCGCCGATCTCGCCATAGGCTTCGCCCCGTGCCGTATCGGCCGGCTGCTGGATCGCCGAATACATGTTCGTCGGATAAGCGCCTGGCTGGACCAACACCACGTCGACGCCGAGCTGCGACAGCTCATAGCGATAGCTGTCGGTCAGCGCTTCGACCGCGAATTTAGTTGCGCCATAGATGCCAAAGAACGGGAACGTCACCCGGCCCAGGATCGAGCCGAGATTGATGATCAGCCCGTCCTTTGCAGCCCGCATTGCGGGCAATACGGCGCGGCAAGTGCGGATGATGCCGACGACGTTGGTGTTGAACAGGACCTTCGCCTCATCGGCGGTAAAGGCCTCCGATACGCCCGCCGAAGCGAGGCCTGCGTTGTTGATCAGCACGTCAATCTTGCCGGCATCGGCCAGCAGGGCGGCAACCCCGCGTTCGACCGACGCGTCGTCGGCAACATCGAGCTCGACGACCTTGATACCCCGGCCGCGCAACGCGTCCGCGGCGCCGGCGTTGCGGCCGGCGACGTCGCGCATCGAGGCGTAGACGGTGTGGCCCGCGGCGGCGAGGGTTTCGGCGGTATCGCGGCCAAAGCCCGAAGCGGCACCGGTGATCAGGATGACTTTCGACATGGGAAACCTCGTTATTACAGTGGAAGGCCGCTTCAAGCGCGAAGCGGGCAGTCAGCGGATAGAATTGGACGGGGTGACGTCAGCGCGCGAACGCGCCCTTGATTTCAGCGGCGACCGTCGAGGCATTTTCATCAAGGACGAAATGGCCGGCATCGAGCCAGACCAGTTTGGCCTGCGGCAGATCGCGCTTGAACGCCTCGGCGCCGGCAGGGATGAAGAACGGGTCGTGCTTGCCCCATACGATCAGCGTCCTTGGCTGATACTTGCGGAACGCGTCGTGCCAGTTGTCGTAGAGTGCAACGTTGGACTTATAGTCTTCGAGCAGGTCGAGCTGGTACGCGTCGGTGCCGGGACGATCGAGCAGTGCCTGGTCGATCGTCCAGTTGTCCGGGCTGATCGCCTCTGGCGTCTTCGCGCCGACGAGATACTGGAACTTTGTCGTCTCAGCGGTCAGGAAGCCGCGTGCCGCCGCCTCGGTGGTCGCGTCGCGTCGGTTCCACAGCGGCAGGAAAACCTGCTTCGGCATGTCGCCGACGCCGTCGAGGTAGGCATTCGCATTCTGAATGACGAAACCCTTCACCCGGTCAGGATGCTGCGTGAACAGGCGGAAGCCGACCGGGCCGCCATAATCCTGCATGTAGAGGACATAGGATGTGAGGCCGAGCTGATCGATCAGCCCCGCGACGTGCGCGGTCAGGTTGTCGAAGCTGTACTGGAAATCCTTGACCGACGGAGCCTCCGACTGGCCGAAGCCGATGTAATCGGGCGCGATCACATGGAACGTGTCGGCAAGCAGCGGGATCAGGTTGCGATACATGTGGCTGCTGGCCGGGAAACCGTGCAGCAGGATGATCGCCGGCAGCGCGGGATTGCCGGCCTCGCGGTAGAACATGGTGCGGCCGCTTACGGTGACGAAATGATGGGTCGTCGGGTCCATGGTGGTGACCTTCCGTGAGTTGGCGGGAGCCTGATTGGATCAGCCGGCCTTGCGGGCCTCGACGACCGGGAAGTCGATCGCCGTCTGGAAGACTTCGTTGAAGAAGTTGGTCCAGGTGTTGAGTGCCACGTGCTGGACGATCTCGATCACCTGCGCGTCGGTATAGCCGGCGGACTTTACGTCAGCGAAATTGCTGTCAGTGATGTGGCCCCGATCCCTCGCCACCTTGGCGGCGAAGCGGATGGCGGCATCGGCCCCGGGATCGTTCGACGCCCCGTTGCGGTTGGCGGTAATTTCGGCGTCGTCCAGCCCGGCGACTTTACGGCCGAGATACGTGTGTGCCGACAGACAGTAGCTGCAGCCATTCACCTCGGCGACGGCAAGCGCGATCCGCTCACGCGTGGCGGCGGGCAGCGTGCCCTTGGACAGCGCCCCGAACAGGCCGAGATGACCCTCCAGCGCCTGCGGGCTGAGCGCGATCGCGCGGAACATGTTTGGGACGCTGCCAAGCTGCCTGGCAACGGCCTCGAGCAGCGGACGCGAGGCTTCGGGTGCATCGGCGATAGTGGCGGGGGTTGCGATACGGGTCATCGTCGGGGTCCTTGTCCTTGCGGCCTTGGTGGCCGGTGAGCCCCAACTAGGCGCTTCCGCTTTCCGGCAGCAGACGCTAGCTTTGGGAAGCGCCCTTCCACATTATGGAAGTCAGATGGACCGGTTCGAAGCGATGCGCACTCTGGTTGCGGCGGTCGACGGCGGCAGCCTGTCGGCGGCATCACGTGCGCTCAATACGCCGCTACCCACGGTCAGCCGGCGCGTATCGGACCTGGAGGCGCATCTCGGCGCGCAGTTGCTCGTGCGTACGAGCCGCAAGCTGATCCTGACCGAGGCAGGCGAGGCGTTCGTCGCGGTTGCGCGCCGGCTGCTCGACGATCTGGGGGATGCCGAGCGTGCGGCGAGCGGCGAATATCGCGCCCCGCGCGGCGAACTGCTGGTCACCGCGCCGATTATATTTGGCAAGCTTCATGTCGCGCCGATCATCCACGCCTTCCTCGCCGTCTATCCCGATGTGACGGTCCGGTTGGTGCTGTCCGACGAAGTGATCGATCTGGTCGAGGCGCATGTCGATGTCGCGGTGCGCATCGGCCGGCTGCCCGACAGCGATCTGATCGCGCGGCAGATGGGTCACGTCCGCTGGCTGATCTGCGCGAGCCCCGATTATCTCGCCCGGCGCGGCGAACCGGCGACGCCCGAGGCGCTCGCCGACCATGACTGTATCGCGTTCGAGGGGCTGCAGACCTATCGCAACTGGTCGATTGGCGGCGACGCGGTCGCGCGGTCAGTGGCTATCCGTCCACGGTTCTCGACAAACACCGCCGATGCTGTCGTCGAGGCGGCGGCAGCGGGGCTCGGGATCGCGCGCGTGATCTCGTACCAGGCGGCAACCGCGATCGCCGAGGGACGCGTCACGACGATCCTGCGCAGCTTTTCGACCGATCCGATTCCGGTGAACCTTGTGCACCAGTCGCAACGCGCCCAGCCGCTCAAGCGGCGCGCCTTTCTCGACTTTGTCGTGCCCCGATTGACCGCGGCGCTTGCAGCGGTGAACGATATGGTGCGCCGTGCGTGAGGCAGGCCGGGCCAAACACTTCAGGTTTTCCGTGTTTGCGCTCCGGCCCGTGATCCCACTTCCGGTCAACGGCAACGTGACGAAAGTTTCACGCTGACATTCGGCGACCGACAGTAAACTTTCCTGAAACGCCTGGGAGTAACGCGATGCCTTTTCTCCGCCGTGGACTTCTGGCGACCGCCCCTGCGGCAGCGTTATCCCTGATAATCACCCCGGCCTCGGCCGCGACGACCGATCTCGCCGTCAGTTGCGATACCGCCGCAGCGTCCGCCGTGATCCGGGCGGGTGATGCCTACCGGTCACGCACCGGCATCCGCATACGGGTCTTCCCTACCTCCCCCGGCCTGCTGCTGCCGCAGCTTGAGCGGGAAATCCAGAACGACATCGTGCTTACACAGATCGGCGTGCTCGATCAGGCGGAAAAAGAGGGCCTTATCCAACCGGGCGGACGCGCCGGCCCGTGGCGCAACCGTCTCGTCATCGCCACCGCGCGCGACATCGATGGACCCGAGGGCAGCTTTGCCGTGACCGATCCGACACCGGCCTCCGGCATCGACGGCCATGCCATCCTGCAGCGCCTCGGCGCCATGCCGCAGACGGTGCTCGGGGTCATCAACACCGGGGCGGTCGCCTGGCTGCTGACCAACGGCCACGCGCAGCAGGGGCTGCTGCACCAGACGGAGGTCGTCGATGACAGCCGCCTCAAACCGCTTTCCCCTGTGCCTGACGACGCCTGGCCGCCCATCCTGTATGCCGCGACCGTGACCAAGCTGGCGCGGCGCGGCGATCCGGCCGCCTTTGTCGCCTTCCTCGGCAGTCCCGACGGGCAGGCGGTGCTGCATCAGGCTGGACTGGAGAGCGCGTCGTGAGCGCCGGCGATCTCGAAATCCAGACCCATCCGATTGCCGCGCGCGTCACCCACTGGCTGATGGCGCTGGCGATCCTGCTGCTCATCGGCTCCGGCTGGCGCATCTACAATGCCAGCCCGATCTTCGATTTCCGCTTCCCGGAAGCCGTCACCCTCGGCGGCGACGTGGAGGACGCGCTGGCGCTGCATAACGATCCCGGTGTCGCCAGTGCCCTGGCCTGGCATTTCGCCGCGATGTGGCTGCTGGCGCTCAGCTATTTCGGCTTCGTGCTCTGGAACATCATCACCGGCCATTTCCGGCGGGACTTCCTGCCGATCGGCCCGCGGCTTTTCTGGCGGGATTTCGTGGCGGCGGCGACGTTCCGGCTACAGCACCGGCTGGGCGTGTATAATGTCGTGCAGCGGGTGGCCTATTGGGGGGCACTGGGATCCGTCGCGATGATGCTGCTGTCCGGCATCGCGATCTGGAAGCCGGTGCAGACCTACCCGCTGGAAGTGCTGTTCGGCGGCTTCCAGGGCGCGCGCATCGTCCACTTCGTGTTCATGACGGCCATCGTCCTGTTCATCGTCATACACGTTGCGCTGGTCATCCTGGTGCCGAAGACCTTCGTCGCGATGACACTCGGCCGCGCCACCGCCGTGCCGCATGCCCGCAAAGGAGACGCCTGATGGACTTCGAACGCAGGCGCCTGTTCGGCGGCAGCTTGTCGCTCGGCGCGCTGACCCTGCTCACCGGGTGCGATATCAGCGACCATGAAAGCGTGCAGAAGGCGCTCGCCCTGGTCTCCCGCTGGAACGACCGGGTGCAGGCGGCGATTTTCGGCGCCAACCGCCTGGCGCCGACATTTGCCGAGGACCAGGCGGTGAAGGCCTTCCGCTATAACGCCTGGTACGGACCGGACCGGTCGCCCCGGCTGGATGACGCTTCCTACCGCCTGACCTTCGCCGGTCAGATCGCCGACAAGCGCCCCTGGACGATCGAGCGCCTGCACGCGCTGCCCCGGGTCTCGCAGATCACCCGCCACGTCTGTGTCGAAGGCTGGAGCATGATCGGCAAATGGAGCGGCATCCCGCTGCGCGATTTCCTGGGCCAGATCGGCGCCGACACGAACGCCCGGTATGTCGGGTTCGAGTGCGCCGACGGGTACTACGAAGGTATCGACATGCCGACGGCGCTGCATCCGCAGACATTGATGGCCTTCCAACTGTCGGATGACATTTTGCCTACACGTTACGGCTACCCCTTCAAGATCCGGATCCCGACCAAACTTGGATTCAAGAACCCGAAGTTCGTGACCACCATCTACGTGACCAATCAGCAGCCGCGCGGCTTCTGGACGGACCGAGGGTACAACTGGTTCAGCGGGATATAGCGTATGGGATGTGCTGCCGCGTGCGCGATCGGTGTCATGGCCAAGGCGCCGCGGCCCGGCTTTTCCAAGACCCGCCTCTGCCCGCCGCTGCGGCCGGAACAGGCGGCGAAGCTCAGCGCCGCCTTCCTGCGCGATATCACCGACAACATCGCGTTGGCCGCTCGGGACGCGCCCATCGGCGGGTATATCGCCTACGCGCCGGCGGGCGCCGAGGCGGCGTTCGAAGGACATCTGGCGCCCGGCACCGGCCTGCTGCTGGCTGACGGTTCGCCGGCTATGCCGCCCGGCGTGCAGGGGTTCGGCCGATCGCTGCTGCACGCCATCATGGCGATGCTGGAGCTTGGGCATGGTTCGGCCGTGGTGCTGAACTCGGACAGTCCCACCCTGCCGACGGCTTTGCTGGTCCGCACCGCGGCGGCGCTGGAGCGCGACGGCGAACGCGTCGTGCTGGGTCCGGCGGATGACGGGGGGTATTACCTGCTGGGGATGAAAGCGGCGCACGCCCACCTGTTCGCGGATATTGCCTGGAGCACGGGCAGTGTCGCCGAAACCACCCGATTGCGGGCCGCGCAACTGGGGCTGGAGGTCGTGGAACTGCCGTCCTGGTATGACGTAGATGACCACCCGGCGCTGGACCGCCTGCTGCGGGAGACGGAGACGCCGGCGATCACCAACGACCTGCTGCCGTACGCGGCGCCGGTTACGGCGGTGGCGCTGTCGCGCATGGGGCTCCGCATGGCGAACCTCGATCTCGCCGCCGAATGAGGCGGCTTGGGCTGCTCGGAGGTTTGTTGCTGGCGCTGACGCTGGGCGCGTTGTCGTTGCACGTGCCGGGCGCGCGGACAATTCCCGTGCTGGAGACGAAGAACGCGTTCGTTGCCGTGCTGGCAGTCAGCGCCGCCGTCTATCTTGTTGCGGTCGCGTCGGTGCAGCGGCGGCCGGCCGGGCGTCGCGCCATCTGGCTTGTCCTGCTGATCGCCGCGGCGTTGCGGCTGCCGGTGCTCGTGTCTACTCCGTTCCTGTCGACCGACATTTTTCGCTACGTCTGGGATGGCCGGGTGCAAGTCGCCGGCATCAACCCGTATCGATACATTCCCGCCGAGCCGGAACTGGCGCCGCTGCGCGACACGGCGATTTTTCCGCACATCAACCGCGCCGAGTGGGCGCCGACGATCTATCCGCCCGCGGCCCAGGTGATCTTCGCCGGCATCGGCTTCGTCTGGTCCAGCGTCACCGGCATCAAGGCCGCGATGGTGGGGTTCGAGATCCTGGCGGTGGGCTGCCTGCTGCGCCTGCTGGCGGCCGCCGGATTGCCACGCGAGCGGGTGCTGATCTATGCCTGGAACCCGCTGCCGGTCTGGGCTTTCGCCGGCAACGGCCATGTCGATGCCGCGGCGGTCGGGCTGGTTGCCGCGGCCTTGTTGCTGCGGGTTCGCCGGTGGGATGGCTGGGCCGGCGTGGCCTTGGGCCTCGCGATCGCGACCAAATTCCTGCCCGCTGTCGTGGCGCCGGTGCTGTGGCGGGCACGTGCCGGCTGGCGCACCGCCGCCACCTGCATCGGCACAGTCATCGCGCTTTATGCGGCCTATAGCAGCGTCGGGTGGCTGGTCTTCGGCGACCTCGGCAGCTACGGCCCGGAGGAAGGCTACGACAGCGGAGCGGGATTTTGGCTGCTGGCGGGGATTTCCCGCTTGGCCGCTTTACCGGACGTTGCGGGGACAGTCTACAAGGGCGTGGCTGTCGTTGCGCTGGCGTCGCTCGGGGCCTGGTATGCGTTCGTTCGCCGCCCGAATGATCCTGTCTCGCTTTGCGCCGCGGCGGGGGTCATGATGGCCGTAGCGACATGCGCCATCAGCCCGCATTATCCATGGTATTTCGCCTGGCTGGCGGTGCCCTGCGTTCTCGCGCCGACCCCGGCCGTGGTGTGGCTGTCGGCGGCGCCCATCGTGATGTACCTGGATACGTTCGGCGATCGGTTTGTTCTGCCGTCTGTGGTCTATGTCCCGGCCATCCTGCTGGCACTGTCCGGCTTGCGCCGCCCCGGCCCGGTGCTGAGGCCGATCAAAGGAAACACCTGATGTCAGCCATGCCCGATCCCCGCCGTTACTTTGAGGCCGTCACGGCGGAACGGGACGACTTCGCCGACAAGCCGCCGGTGTGCCTGTATCTGGAGGTCACCAACCGCTGCAATCTGCTGTGCGAGACCTGCCCGCGCACCTTCGAGGAACTGGAACCGCCCGCCGACATGAGCTGGTCGTTGTTTACCCGCATCGTCGATCAGGTCCCCGACGTCGCGCGCGTCGTACTGCACGGCGTGGGTGAGCCGATGCTGGTCAAGGCGCTGCCGAGGATGATCCGCTACCTGAAGGATCGCGGCACGTACGTGCTGTTCAACACCAACGGCACGTTGCTGAACCCGAAGAAGTTTCAGGAGCTGATCGATACCGGCCTGGATGAATTGCGCGTCTCGTTGGACGCGGCGGACCGCAAAAGCTATGCGGCGATCCGCGGCAAGGATTTCTTCAACCGCATCGTCCGCGATGTCGGCAAGTTCACCGCCTATCAGCAGCAGATGGGCGTGACGGCGCCGCGGGTCTCGCTGTGGCTGACCGGATTGAAGGAGACGGTTGCGCAGCTTCCGGATTTCGTGCGGCTCGCCGCCTCGATGGGCGTGCGGGCGGTTTATCTGCAACGACTCGTCTTCGATTCGACTGGCTACGGCAAAGCCCGGCCGGAACAGTCCTTGTTCGAGCAGACCCTTGACGATGAACAGGCGGCGATCGATGCGGCTACCGCTATTGGTGCCCGGCTTGGCGTGACCCTCGATGCCTCCGGCGCCACCGAACCAGGCTTAAGCCTGAAACGATCTGCTGACGGCAAGCCCTGGGCGATGTGCCGGAGGCCCTGGTCGCTGATGTATTTCACTGCGCACGGACGGGCCCTGCCCTGTTGCATTGCGCCGTTCTCGGCCCGCGGATACGAGAGCTACACGCTGGGCGACGCCACGCAGGAGTCGTTGCGGGACATGTGGAACAGCCCTGCTTATCGGGGTTTCCGCCAATCCCTGCTGAGCGATGCGCCGGCGGCTCCATGCCGGAACTGCGGGCTGCGATGGAGCCTGTAAGCGTCGTCATTCCGACGTTCAACGAAGCGGCGGCCATCGCTGGCGTGGTGCGGGAAATTCCGCGCGATCTTGCCGCGGAGGTGATCGTTGCGGACGGTGGCAGCACGGACGGAACACCGGAGATTGCCCGGGCGGCCGGCGCGCGCGTGATCGATGCCGGCCGCGGCTATGGCCGCGCATGCAAGGCCGGAGCGGATGCCGCCGTCGGCGATGTCATCGTGTTCATGGATGGCGATGGCGCCGACCGGGGGGACTTGCTGGGCGTAATAGCGGGCCCGGTTGTGGCGGGGACGCACGATTTCGTTCTGGCGTCCCGGACCCGCGGGCGCAGGGACCCGGGTGCCATTTTGTGGCATCAGGTTCTGGCAGGCCGCCTCGCCGGGTTCGGCATGGGTGCGCTGTATGGCGTGCGATACAGCGACATGTGCGCGTTCCGGGCGATCCGCCGCGATGCGCTGTGCCGCCTGGACATGCAGGAACTGACCTACGGCTGGAATATCGAGATGCAGATGAAGGCGGCGCGCGCGAAACTGCGGATTCAGGAGGTTCCCCTGCCGTATCGCTGCCGCACGGGGGGCGAATCGAAGGTGGCCGGCTCCTTGTCCGGGACGTTACGGGCGAGCGGCAGGATCGTTTCCACATTCTTGCGAGTGGGATTTCAGACGGCGGCACGCTAACCCGCGAGGGTGTCACGGCTCGAACCAAGGCGACGCCCGGGAATGACCGAATCGGTTGGCGCCACCGCCATGACGGTTTTGGGGCCTTGCGGCAGAGCGTCGCGAGTTGCCCCCGGACACATTGCCTCCGCCCGATGAAAGCAGACGATTGACGATCCGAGAATTTCCGCCATTATGTAGCAACCTCCACCACCAGTATATTTGCCGAAGAGAGCATGCCGTCTACTATCCTGGTCTGCGGGATTCCAGGAGTAGCCGGCAATGGGCGAACCACGTGTCATCAGTGACGGCACTGCCGGCTGCACCGTAAACAGTCGGCGCCTCGTCGGGTCGCGAGCGCCACGAAACTGCCCCGAACGGCCTTGGCGACCTGTGTTGACAGGTCGTGCGCCTCCGCCTGTTCGCTGGCCATGTGCTTCAGCGTGATCGTGATCTGCCGCGCGGCCTTTGGCGGAACCGTTTACTTCGCGGCCCGATCTCAACGCCTTCATCCGTGCAAACCAAGACCGGCGTGGCCGCCGGCCTTGGCCCGGTCTGCACGATCAAGCGAGCATGGTTGCAATCCGCCGCTTGTTAAGCCCTAAATCAAGCACCGTCGCTGATCCGGCGCCGGGCGTCCGCCTTCGGTTCATGAAAAGGGAAATGGCACCTCGACAATAGAGGGCAGCGGGGAGGAAACAGTGATACAGGCATTTTGCTACCGTAAGACTTCTTACCTCCGGTCGGATATTGTCTGCGGATTGATCTTATCTGCTCTTGCCGCGTCTGCAGCTTGGCCCGCACATGCGAAGATCACCCGCCTGGTCCTGACGGCGACCGCGTCACCGGCGCTGGGGGGCGCGTCCTTCGGTCAGGCGGGACAATACGAGCAACTCGACGGCACCGCCTATGGCGAGATCGATCCGAACGACCCGGCCAACGCGGTGATCCAGGATATCGCGCTTGCGCCGAGGACTGCGCAAGGGATGGTGTCCTATTCAATGGATGTCTCGATACTCAAACCGGTCAATCCGGCGAATGGCAATCATGTTCTGCTTTATGACGTCGTCAACCGCGGCAACAAGGTTGCAACCAGCGTGTTCAATGTCGGCGCCACGACGGCCAACCCGGCTGGCGATGGCTTTCTCGAGCAGCAAGGCTACAGCATCGTCTGGAGTGGCTGGCAAGGCGATCTGGTGCCGGCGGCCGGACAGCTTGGCATTTCGGTGCCGGTTGCGTCGAACCCGGACGGTTCGCCGGTAACCGGTCTGGTGCGCAGCGAGTTCACCACCGTCGCCGTCCCGGCGGGTCCGGTGACGACGCAGAACCTGACAGCCGGTTTCAGTTCCAACACGCCGGGCTATCCCGCTGCCGACCTCGACACCAGTCACGCCACACTCACCATGCGCGTGCACCAGAACGACCCGCCGCAAACCGTTGCCGCCGGCGATTTCGCCTTTGCCGATTGTACCAGCACGCCGTTTCCGGGTGTGCCCGACCCGCAAAAGCTCTGCCTCAGGAACGGATTTGACCCGAACCAGATCTATGAACTCTACTACACTGCGAAGGACCCGCTGGTACTCGGGCTGGGTTTCGCCGCCACGCGCGACCTGGTGTCCTGGCTGCGCACAAGCGGGGACGGATCCAATCCGCTATCCGGAAGCGTCAAGGCTGCGGTGATGCATGGCACATCGCAATCCGGGCGCTGGGCGCGGGAGTACCTGCAGTTGGGCTTCAACACCGATGAGACCGGACGGCAGGTGTTTGACGGGGTGAACCCTCACATCGCGTCCGGTCGCGGTTCCTTCAATGTGCGGTTCGGCACACCAGGCCGGCTGTCCGGCACCCAGCACACCGAGAAACAATACCCGGGACTGGACTCGCCGCTCACTTACGAGCCCACCACCGACCCGTTCACCAGGCAAACCGCCGGGTTATTGGATCGGTGCCGGGCCAATAATACCTGCCCGTTGATCGTCCATGTCATGAGCGACACCGAATACTGGCAGGCGGCAGGGGCGTTTGACACGACTGACCCGCTCGGCCGGAAAGACCTGCCGATCCCGGCGGACGTGCGCATCTACCAGATGTCGAGCGCTCAGCACGGCGGCTTTTCGCCGGTGGCCCCGGTTCCGACCACCACAGGCATCTGCCAGCGGATCGCCGATGTGAACTCCTATACCTACATTCTGCGGGATCTGCTGGTGCGTCTGACGCAGTGGGTCGAAGACGGGCCAGCCGCGCCGCCCAGCAGATATTCGAGTATTCGAAATGGTACCCTGGTGCAGCCGCAGGAGGTCGATTTCCCGACCATCCCCGGCCTGAGCTACAATCTTTCCAGCGTCTTCAACACTCGCGAGTATTATTATCGGGGCATGCAGTTCGATCCGGTCGACGAGTCCGGCATCTTGTCCGAGCCGCCCGAAATCGCCGGCAGCTACAATCTTCGGCTGCCTCAGGTCGATGCGGATGGCAACGACATCGGCGGCGTGCGATCGCCCACGCTTCAAGTACCGCTCGCGACCTACACCAGTTGGAATACCCGGGCCGCCGGCTACAGTGAGGGTGATGCCTGCGACCTGACCGGCAGCACCATTCCCTTCGCGACCACCAAAGCGGCCCGCCTGGCTGCCGGAGACCCGCGCTTGTCGTTGCAGGAGCGCTACGGGACGCATGACGGATACGTAGCTGCCGTCAAGGCGGCGGCCGATCGGCTGACGCGGGAAGGGCTTCTGCTACCCGATGACGCGGCCACGGTGGTCCAACAGGCACAGGATAGTACCGTCTTGGAATGAGCGCGCGACGGCGAGCAACCGCCCATCGGCCATGCCGCCGAACGGCTTGCCGGACTTGGCGAATTCGGCGGCGGCGACAGGCATGGTACGCTTGGCCGGCAGCGGGTTCGGTCGATCGCGCTTTACCTTCCTGAACAGGATTGTGTCCGGCACTGGCAATTTCCAGGCGACCGAGAATCATGCAGTCTCCTTCAGCGCTCAAAAGAAGCGCAATAAGGGAGGATGTCCGAATGTCGATTCGTGCCGTGGCATTGGCCTCGTCGGCGATGCTTCTTTGTCTTGCTGCCAGCCATACGGCCCGGGCGGCCGGATGCGAGAGCCTTGCCACCAGCCTGACCCTCGATCATGCGACGGTGGATGCCGCGACCTCAATCCCTGCGGGAAGTTTCACGCCGCCAACCCTGCCGGGGGCGACGACGGCGCCAACACCGATTACCGGTCTCCCGGCGTTCTGCCGGGTGCAGATCACCTCTCGGCCGACGAGCGACTCGGAGATCGAGATCGAGGTCTGGCTGCCGACCGATTGGAACGGCAAGTATCTTCAGGTCGGCAATGGCGGCTTTGCCGGGAACCTGCCCTATAGTGCGCTCGCAAATGGCATTCTTCGCGGCTATGCCGCCGCGGGCACCAATGACGGGCACGTGGACGCCGTCAACACCGACGCCAGTTGGGCCTTGGGACATCCGCAGAAGATCATCGATTTCGGCTATCGCTCGCTGAAGGAGACCACCGATAAGGCGAAGACCGTGATCAAGGCCTACGCCGGCACCGCACCGCAGTATTCTTACTTCGCGGGCTGCTCCGACGGTGGTCGCGAGGCGTTGATGGAGAGCCAGCGCTATCCCGAAGATTTTGACGGCATTGTGGTAGGCGATCCGGCGAACAACTGGATTCCGCTTCTGGCGCAACATGTCTGGGACATGCAGGCGCTTCTCGCTTCGACCGGCTCTTACATCCCACTTGGCACGCTGACGACGATCACCAACGCGGCCCTCGCCGCATGCGATGCCGAGGATGGGGTCGCGGACGGCGTTATCGGCAAGCCGCGTCAATGTCACTTCAATCCCAATGAGCTGCTGTGCACGGCGGGCGAAAACACTGATTGTCTGACGCCGCCGCAGCTTGCCGCGGTCAAGCGCATTTATGCCGGTCCGCACAATTCGGAGGGCCAGTCGGTCAATCCGGGCTTCCTTCCGGGTGCCGAGGCTTATGCCGGCGGATGGTCCACCTGGATCACCGGTCCCGGCCCGGACGTATCGACCTTGACGCAGTCCTTGCAATATGGTTTCGGAAGCAACTTCTTCAAATACATGGTGTTCGATGATCCCGACTGGGACCTGAAAACCCTCAATTACGACGCGGATCTTGCGACTGCGTATTCGAAGCCCGTTGACGGTCAGGCTTTGGAGGACGTCCTGAGCTCGGTCAATCCGGATTTGCGGCCCTTCAGCGGTCACAACGGAAAAATAATTCAGTATCACGGGACAACGGACGCGGCGATTCCGCCGGGCGATTCGATTGAATACCGGCGCAGCCTGCTATCGTTCTTCGGCGTTCACGACCAGCGAGACCCGGCCAACACGGTCGGCAACTTCTACCGGCTGTTCCTGGTGCCGGGGATGCAGCACTGCTCGGGCGGTCCCGGCGCGAACGATTTTGGCCAGGGCGCACCGTTGGCTGACCCGGATCATGACGTTATCAAGGCGCTTGAAGCCTGGGTCGAGCAGGGCCAGGCGCCCGACCGGATCATCGCAACCAAGTATACGAGTGATGATCCGGAACAGCCGGCCCTGTTTACCCGGCCGCTCTGTCCCTATCCCGCTCTGGCCACCTGGAACGGTACCGGTGATTCGTCCGACGCCGCCAACTGGTCGTGCCACTAGAATTTCGGAGATTCGGTAGTTGATCCCCTGGTGCTCCTGCCAGGGGTTTGACGCCGTCGCGGCTTTTTTGGCAGGCGCAGCGGCTTGCTGGCGCGGCGCCTGTTGTCACGACCCGCCTTGCGGAAGTCGTATTTTTCCCGGCGGCAGGGGCGAATTTCCTGGCGGGCGCCATCACGATCCCGTCGGAAAAACTTTCGGAGCGGCAACCTCTTCGCTCAGCAGGTCGGGCCCGTTGGCACTGCACGTGCATAGCGCGATTCTCAGTGGACATCGGGCACGGTGTTCGCTTGACAGAAGCTGCCGCTCGGGACGAGCAAGGCATCATTGAGGGCTTGCAATGCTCGAACAGTACGGTCTGAACGAAGCGGCGCACCTGATCCAGGTGGCGCTAACACCGGTGTTCCTGCTTTCCGGGATCGCGGCCCTTCTGAACGTCTTTGCATCGCGCCTGGCGCGGGTGGCCGACCAGCAGGCGACGCTGAGTGCGGCAATTCAAAAGGAGCCGGCATCGGCGGAGCAGACCGAGCAGTTGAGGCTGCTTCGGCGGCGCTCGTTGATCCTGGACGCTGCGGTTGTCCTGGCGACCGGAGGGTCGGCAGCAACCTGCCTGGCGATCATGGCGCTGTTCCTGTTTGCGCTCAGCAACAAGGCGATTGCCAGCGTGCTGCTGCTGTTCTTCGGGCTGGCCGTGTTGTGCACGCTTGGGTCTGTGGTAGCATTCGGGTCGGAGATGGTCCTGAGCAACCGCGCCCTGCGGCGGCGGATCAATTTTCACCTGCCGTTAAGCTGGCGACGTCACCGCGGTGAAAGGGTTTGATGCTGCGCGCGAGCGCCACCCCGGAGGCGGCGATGCCGTACCGGCGCCGCCGGGCGAATCAGGGTGGTCCGATGGGCTGAATCGCCTGCTTCCGCAGCGCCGCGAGGGTACGCCTGACGTTGCCTACACCCAGAACGGTCAACGGCGTCTCCAACAAAGCCTGATACGTCGTGCAGGCATGTTGTTGAGCGGCCTCCCACAGGAACAGCGCGTCCTCAAACGGATTGAGCCCGAGGCGGCCACGGCGCCGATCGAACGGGGTGACCAAAGTGCCGGTCAGCTCGATGGCACTGCCAGCGGCGAGGTCCCCGAGTTGCACATATGTTGCGCCGACGGCCTTCTCGGCGTAGCGGACGATGTTGGTGATGTCGGCCGGACAGGAGAGCAAGGGCGGGTAATACGTTTCGACCGTGCTGAGGCTGGCCCAGGCGTTGGGCACCACGTCGAGGCTGTTGAAGAACCGGAAAGCCGAGTTCCGGCCTAACGGAGTGGCGAACAGCCCGTTATAGTATGCGGCGAAGTCCGCATTGCCCGGCGACGGTGCGGCGATGGTATAGACTTCGATGTTCGATACACCACCGATCCAGTAGGCCGCGCAAGGGGTGAGGGCCGAGGCGAGGCAACCGCCGAGGCTGTGACCGGTGATCAGAATCGGCGGCCCTTTCGGTGCCGCTTTCAGGAAGGTTTCCAGGTTTTGCGTTTCGTCCTGCATCGCGAGAATCTGCCTGAGGCCGACGGCAGTACCGAAAGCGATCTTTGCGGCCTTGCTGACGCCCGGAACGAATTCGTCGTAGGGCACCAGCCGGAGCGTCGCGAGATCTTCAAGCCAGTTGAGCCAGAACGAGAAATCGCTGCCGCGAATGGCGACCGCCAGTTGGCCCGTGTCGCTGTTCCGGGCGGCGTAAGCCAGGTTGCTGCGATCCGCGTTCAGCGCCGGTCCCCAGGCGACCTGCCAGGTCGCGTATCCAGCCTCGGCCAGCCCGGCATTGATCTCGGTGATCATTTGGTCGCGGGTGGCGATCCGGTTCTCCTCGACATAGGCGAGCGTGCTGAGCGTCATCGCCAATTCAACCGTTCTGCGGTTGTAGTTTTTCGGCATGGTTACGCTCCGTTCTTGCGCGTTGTTCGGCCACGTCGTTAGGGTTGGGCACCGCAACCCGGCTAGAAATCGTACAGCCGCTTCGGATTATCCGCCAGAATGAGCGTGCGGACCTCTGCGCTTGGCGCCCATTGGCCCACCAGGTTCAGCACGCGGCCGTCGTCGATCAGCAGGGCGGGGGCCGTGTCGGTGGGTTTGCGGCCGGGCACGGACGACGAATCGGGGTGCGGCCAGTCGCTACCCCAGATCAGGCGCTCCGGATTCGTGGCGATCAACGCCTTCGCCAGCGGGGCGACGTCCGGGTAGTCAGGCGCACGGTCGGACGCCCGATACGCGCCGGAGATCGTCACATAGGCCTTGCCGGATTTCACCAGCGCCAGGACAGCGGCAAAGCCCGGCTGGTCAGGCCCGAGCGCTGCGCGGGCGCCGGCGAAATGGTCGAACACCACAGGCACCGGCAGCGCCGCGAAGCGCTCGGATAATGCGGCGATCACCGACGTCCGCGCATACATCTCCAGATGCCACGGACGGCCCTGCAACAGCTTTGCTGCGACGTCGAGCTTGCGGGCGGCCACGGCGGGGTCGAACACGCCCGCCTGTTCCAGGTTCAGGCGGATGCCACGGATACCGGCCTGGTGAAGCGCATCGAGGTCGGCCGGGGAAGCGTTCTCCTCGATCACCGCGATGCCATGCGCGCGCGTCTGGCCGAGCTGCCGGATGGCATCGAGTGTGGCCCGGTTGTCGGTGCCGTACACGCTCGGCGTGACGATGACGACATGATCCATGTGCAGGGCATGCTGCAACGCAAGCAACTCGGTGGCGGTAGCCACCGGCGGCGTATAGACGCGGCCGGACCAGAACGGGAATTGCGCCGGATCGGGGATGACGTGGACGTGGCAGTCCACCGCGCCGGGCGGGACGGGGAAATCGACAGGTGTTTTCACCGTCGGCGCCGTCTCCGCTGCTTTCGCACCTTCGGCGCCAAGCGCCGCGAGGCCGAAACCGATCTTCAGCGTGTTCCTGCGCGAGATCATGCACATCCCCCCTGATCGCCGCTTGACGCGGTCGTTGCGTCGCGAGGTTATACTCAGATACCTCAGGCACACAACGCCGGCAGCCTTGTGATCGCGGCTGGGCGACAGCTTCTGATCATGCCGATTGGCCTGCGCTGGACGCTCTCGATGCCCTGTTGCGGCCGGCTCGGTCTTACTGGCGATGCGCCACGGGTTGGGGCGATCTCGCTGGCATGGCGGCGGTCTGCCGGATGTGGGATGACGACCGACCGCTCAACATGTTGCGCCAGGGTCGAGTCCGGTCGTTCAGCGCCGGGCCGCCTGCAACCGCGACGGCTGCACGCCCAGCCAAGCCGTGGAGCGGCGGGTGGGAAAACGCTGGCGGCCCATCTGCGACGCGAGTAGCTATCCGGCTTTATGTGTTGACGCAGCCGTGAGCGGGCCTTTCCGAGCCCGCGCGGCGATAGGGGTTCGATGCAACCGCATCATCTACCGCTGCCGGCTACCGAGGCGACAGCCGATCCTGGACGAACGACGCCAGCCGCGACCGCCGCTGCCCGCCGATCCCAATTCAACCCTGGCATCGCCCCGGCCCGAGCGCCGGCCGCGGTCCGACGAACCTCGCGGCCTTGCTCATGCCGCGCCCGGCTTGTACTTCTGACATCAAACCAACAGGACGATTGATGCTCGATCTGGCGCCCAACAAGAGCGAACTCGAGGCGATCGAAGTCGCATCGCGCGACGAGATCGCGGCCCTCCAGCTCTTCAGGTTGCAGCACACCCTGCGGCATGCCTATGACAACGTTCCCCACACCCGCGCAAAGTTTGAAGCCGCCGGAGTCCATCCCGGCGACTGCCGCACCCTTGGCGATCTCTCGAAGTTTCCGTTCACAACCAAGACGGACCTGCGCGACACCTATCCCTTCGGAATGGTTGCAGTGCCGCACGAAAGGCTCGTGCGTGTTCACGCGTCGTCCGGCACGACCGGGCGGCCGACCGTGGTGGCTTATACGCAGGCGGACATCGACATGTGGGCTGACGTGATGGCGCGCTCGATCCGCGCAGCCGGCGGCCGGCGGGGCATGAAGGTCCACATCGCTTTTGGCTACGGCCTGTTCACAGGCGGCCTGGGCGCGCACTACGGCGCCGAGCGGCTGGGCTGCACTGCCATTCCGATCTCCGGCGGCATGACCGAGCGGCAGGTCCAGCTCATCCACGACTTCAGGCCCGAGATCCTGATGGCGACGCCGTCCTACACGCTGTCCATTCTCGACGAGTTCCGCCGCGCGAACGTCGACCCCCGCGATTGCAGCCTCAGGCTCGGGCTGTTCGGCGCCGAACCCTGGACCAACGGCATTCGCGCCGAAATCGAACAGGGTTTCGATATGCACGCCATAGACCTGTACGGACTGTCCGAGGTCATCGGCCCCGGCGTTTCGTGCGAATGCGTCGAGACCAAGGACGGTCCGCATATCTGGGAGGACCACTTCTACCCGGAGATCGTCGATCCCGGCACGGGTGACGTCCTGCCGGACGGCGAGCCGGGCGAACTGGTGTTCACGTCGCTGACCAAGGAGGCGATGCCGATCATCCGTTACCGGACGCGCGACCTGTCGCGGCTGCTGCCGGGAACGGCGCGATCGATGCGGCGGATGGAGCGTGTCACCGGGCGCTCGGACGACATGATCATCCTGCGCGGCGTGAATGTGTTTCCCTCCCAGGTGGAGGAGCAGATCCTGAAATGTGCCGGCCTGTCGCCGCACTTCCTGCTGGAACTCACCCACCGTGAGCGCATGGACGCCATGACCGTCGTGGTCGAGGCGCGACCGCAGGCGGCCGACGACGAACAGCGGGCGCAGGGCGCGCGCGAGCTCGCGCATCATGTGAAGTCCGTGATCGGCGTCACGGTCGGCGTCCGGGTCGTCGAACCGGGCGGCGTCGAACGCTCGCAGGGCAAGGCCAGGCGCATTGTCGATCTGCGGCCGAAGGGATGATGGCGGACGCATTGCTCATCGGCGGCCCGCTTCGAGTGACATGGTAGCCCGATCGTGCGATAAGGCGGCATGAGCAACACCCTGCATGATCAGGACTTTTATGCCTGGGCGAATGAGCAGGCCGGGCTGTTGCGAGCCGGAGACCTGTCCGCAGCGGACATCGAGCACATCGCCGAGGAAATCGAGAGCATGGGCAAGGCCGAGAAGCGCGAGCTGGTCAGCCGCCTGACGGTCTTGCTCGCGCATCTGCTGAAGTGGCAATACCAGCCGGAGCGCCGGGGCAAATCCTGGCGGAACACCGTGGCCACCCAACGGCTCGATGTCGCGGATCATCTGGCCGATAATCCAAGCTTGCGCGCGAAATTGGAACAGAGCATCGCAGACGCCTACAAGCGTGCGCGACTTGCCGCCGCCAACGAAACAGACATTGATGCCGACGCGTTTCCGGCGACTTGCCCGTGGGCGTTCGAACAGGTCATGGACGCGGACTTCTGGCCGGATTACCCGGTGCCATAGGTACCGGGTTCTCAGCCCCGGGGGGCGCCCGCTGGGCGTGGGTGTAGAGCGGTTCGTTCTGTTCCGGCTCGCCGCTGTGACATCCCGGCCGGATCGTGCGATAAGGCGCCATGAGCAACACCCTCTACGATCAGGACTTCTACGCCTGGGCGAATGAGCAGAGCCGGCTGTTGCGCGCCGGCAACCTGGCGCGCGCGGACATCGCGCACATCGCCGAGGAAATCGAGAGCATCGGCAAGGCCGAGAAGCGCGAGCTGGTCAGCCGCTTGCAAGTCTTGCAGCTCTTATGGCGTTGATTGTTGGTCTTCGCGAGGCGGGCACCGGCCTCACCCCGTCATGGCGGGCGGAGGCCCCCCATCCACGCCTTGGCTGCGGCCTGCACCCGGGGAAGGCGTGGATGCCGACCTTCGTCGGCATGACGTTGTCGCGTTCCGCAGTGCAACAGGTACTTACCAACAACCAACGCTAGAAGAGCCAGTCTTGCTGATGCACCTGTTGAAATGGCAGTTCCGGCCGGAGCGCCGCGAAGTCAGTTGGACAGTGACCATCCGCAACCAGCGCGACGCTCTGATCGACCACCTGGCCGATAATCCCAGCCTGCAAGCGAAGTTCCCCGAGGCCGTTATACGTGCTTACCGTGCCGCCCGGGGCGAGGCGGCAGTAGAAACCCAGCTTCCGGAAACAAACTTCCCGGACGTGTGTCCCTGGACGTTGGCGCAGATCACCGACGAAGACTTCCGGCCGGACGGTTCGGCGTCGTAGCCCGGACCATTGGGGTATCGCCCCCCGGCCTCAGCGCCCCTACCTTACTGTCCCGGAACGTGCCGCGTCGGCGGCCGGACGCCTACGCCATCCATGGGTTGATGACGGTCACGCCGGCAGCGGCGTAGGGCGCGGTGTCGCGCGAAGCGACAATGAAGCCACGCGAGGCCGCGATCGCGGCAATGTAGCCGTCCGGGGTCGGAAAACCGCGTCCGCTGGCCCTGGCCGATACGGCCAGTCCGGCATAGTGCCTCGCCGCACCGGTGTCGAAGGGAAGCACGCGATCGGCGAAAAGCGCCAACAGGCCCTCGACAGTTTCACTCAGCATGGTCCTGCGCTTGCCGGCTGGAAGCGCCGAGATCCCGAACAGAAGTTCGGCCACTGTCACGCTGGACAGATACAACGTTTCCGCCACCTGGCTGTCCAGCCAGGCGCGCACCGCCGGCGCTGGCGCGGGCTTCATGGCTTCGGAAACCACATTCGTATCGAGAACGATCATTCAAACCCGGGCGGCTCAGCCGGCGTGGTGTCCCGGACGCGATCGAAGACCTCGAAATCCGCGTTGGTCAGGCCGATCTTACGGCCGAGCGCCGCAAGGGCTTCGCCCATAAGCAGGCGGGATGAGGGTTTGACCGCGCTTTCCAGAATATCGCGGACCTCGGCCTCGGTGCTGCGCCCGTGCTGAGCTGCCCGAACCCGCAAAGCACGGTGCACCTCGTCCGGGAGGTTGCGAATAGTCAGCATCGCCATAGCGCCACCTGCATTCAATGCAGGCACTTTACAGATTTGCATGCACAGCTGCAAGCGTCCATCTGTTGCCCGCGCCCGGACCACGCAAACCGGCCCCTTGCCGAAACCAACGCGGTCCTTGCGCCGGTCGAGAAACCCCGGCAAAGGAACCCCATTTCGGGGGTTTAACGCGATGAACGTAGAGGCTTGGCCAAAAGCGGCCGCGAATGTCTTGCCGCTGATGGGCAACGAGGCGATCGCTCGCGGCGCGTGGGAAGCGGGCGTCAAGGTCGCCGCCGCCTATCCAGGCACGCCCTCGACCGAGATCCTCGAATCGCTCAGCCAATATCCGGCCTCCGACCTCTACGCAGAATGGTCCACCAACGAGAAGGTCGCGCTGGACGTCGCCATCGGCGCCGCGCTGTCCGGCGTGCGGGCCATCGCCTGCATGAAGCATGTCGGCCTCAACGTCGCGTCCGACTCACTGATGTCGATGTCCTATATCGGCGCTCACGCCGGATTGGTGCTGATCGTCTGCGACGACCCCGGCATCCATTCGTCGCAAAACGAGCAGGACACCCGCCTGTTCGCGCGGTTCGCCGGCGTGCCGGTGCTGGAACCGTCCGACGCCCAGGAAGCCTATGAATTTACCCGCCTCGCCTTCGACCTGTCCGAGCAGTTCGATACGCCGGTGATCGTGCGCTCGACCACGCGCCTCTCGCACACCCGCTCGGTCGTGCGCGTGGGCGACCGGATCGCGCCGCCACCCAGGGGCTTTGTCAATGCGCCGGGCAAGACCGTCACCATTCCCGCCAACGCGCGCAGGCTCCACCCGAAGCTCATCGAGCGCGAGGCGAAGCTCGCCGAATGGTTCGAAACCTCGCCCCTGACGCGCTGGGAGAAAGGCGACACAAGATTCGGTATCGTCACCGGGTCGACATCGTATCTTTATGTCAAGGAAGTCACGCCGCACGCCTCGATCCTGAAGCTTGGCATGGCCTATCCCCTCCCCGAGGCGGCGCTACGCGCCTTCGCCGCGTCGGTTGATCGGCTGCTGGTCATCGAAGAGCTTGAGCCGGCGCTTGAAGCGCAAATCCGGGCGCTCGGCCTGCCCGCAGAGGGCAAGGCGTTCTTCCCGCGGGCCGGCGAACTGTCGCCGGAGCTGGTGCGGGCCGGCCTTGCCGCCGCGGGCCTCGCCGAGGCCCCGCCCGCGCCCGTCTCCATCGGCATCGAGCCGATGGCGCGCCCGCCGGTGCTGTGCGCCGGCTGCCCCCACACCGGCGCCTTCTTCGCGCTGCGCGGGCTCGAGGCGCGGGTTGCCGGCGACATCGGCTGCTACACCCTGGCCGCCGTCGAGCCGCTGCGCTCGATCGACACCACCATCTGCATGGGCGCCAGCATCGGCAACGCCGTCGGCATGGCGGCGGCCGGGGAGAAAAAGCCGATCGTTGCGACGATCGGTGATTCGACGTTCCTGCACTCCGGGATTCCGCCGCTGATCAACGCGGTTTATAATAAAGCGAACATTACCGTCGTCATCCTCGACAACTCGATCACCGCGATGACCGGCGGTCAGGACCATCCCGGGACCGGACGCGGACTGCGCGGCGATCCCGCGCCGAAGGCCGACTACGAGGCGATCTGCCGCGCCGTCGGGGTAGCCTGGATCCGCCGCGTCGATCCCTACGACGTCGGCCACATGTATCAGACCCTGCGCGAGGCGGTCGTGCACAAGGGCGTCTCGGTCGTTATTTCCGAGCGCCCATGCGTGCTCGATCCGGTCAAGATCAAGGGCAACCCGCTCGCGGTGTCGCAGGAGCGTTGCGTCGCCTGCCAGTCGTGCATGAACCTCGGCTGCCCGGCGCTGATCTGGTCCGACGCGCTGCATGAGGGGCGGCACAAGGTTGCGATCGACGCCGCCGCCTGCATCGGCTGCACGCTCTGCGCCCAGGTCTGCCCGACCGACTGCATCCAACCGACGGTGCTGGGATGAGCACCGCTCCGAACATCGAAACCGCTCCGTCTACCGTGGCGGCGGCGCGAGCGACCAACGTGATGGTCGTCGGCGTCGGCGGCCAGGGCGTGCTGATGATCTCGAAGGCGCTGGCGCTCATCGGCCAGAAGCAGGGGCTTCAGGTTAAGCAGAGCGAAGTGCACGGCATGGCCAAGCGCGGCGGCGTGGTTTTCAGCCATGTGCGCTTCGGAGCGGAAGTCTGGTCGCCGACGATCTGCAAGGGCGAGGCTGACGTGCTGATCGCTCTGGAGTGGGCCGAGGGCCTGCGCTGGCTCGAATACCTGCGCCCGGACACCGGCGTTTTCATCGCCGACACCCGCCGCATCGTGCCGCCGTTCGCCTGCCGTTCACGCCGCCGCGGCGCCACCATGGCCTATGCGCGCGAGACGCCGGCCGAGGTCATCGACAAGGTCAGCGAAGGCTATGCGCTCGACGCGGCCGCGATCGCCGCGGGGCTGGGTGAACCCCGCGCCGCCAATACCGTGCTGCTTGGCGTGTTGTCGGCCTCGATGGGTGTGCCTGTCGCCGAGTGGCTAGCGGTGCTTGAGATGCTGGTCCCGCCGAAGTCGCGCGCGATCAATCTCAAGGCGTTCGAGGCGGGCCGCGCCTGGGCGGAAGCGGCGCACGATGATGCGTCGCTGCGCTTCGACGCCGGCATCACCGGGGATGTCACGCACGCCGACATGGTGGAGGTTTCGGTCAGGCTCGACATCAACGCCGCGTGGTGCAAGGGCTGCGACATCTGCGTAAAGCTCTGCCCGGAACGTTGCCTCGCGCTGAACGACCATCAGGTCGCCTATCTCAAGGCGCCGCAAGCTTGCACGGGTTGCCACGTGTGCGAATGGCTCTGCCCCGACTTCGCGATCGAAGTCCACACGACGCAGCATGTCGCCAAGACGGTTTCAGAATGACAACACCTTCGCTCGCCTCGCTGCACGGCAACCGCGCGTGCGCCGCCGGCGCCATTGCCGCCGGCTGCCGGTTTTTCGCCGGCTATCCGATCACGCCCTCGTCCGAGATCGCCGAGCAGATGTCGCGCGCGCTGCCGCGTGCCGACGGCGTTTTCATCCAGATGGAGGACGAGATTAGCTCGCTGGCCGCGGTCATCGGCGCGTCGCTCGGCGGCGTCAAGGCGATGACGGCGACCAGCGGCCCCGGCTTTTCGCTGATGCAGGAGAATCTCGGATACGCCGCGATGACCGAAGTCCCATGCGTCATCGTCAACGTGATGCGCGGCGGCCCGTCCACCGGAATGCCGACACGGCCCTCGCAGTCCGACATCATGCAGGCGCGGTGGGGAACGCACGGCGATCATCCGGTCATCGTCGTTGCACCCGCGTCAGTGCAGGAGATTTACGACGAGACCATCCGGGCCTTCAACCTGGCGGAAGAATTCCGCACGCCGGTCATCGTGCTTTATGACGAGGTGATCGCGCATCTGCTGGAATCCGTCGTCCTGCCGCAGCGTGACACGGTGCCAACGATGACGCGCAAATGGGCGAGCGGCGAAGAAACAACGTTCCTGCCTTACGCCGCAACGGAAGATGGCGTGCCGGTCATGGCGCGGCCGGGCGACGGTCACCGCGTCCATGTGACCGGCCTTACCCACACACCCGACGGCTTCCCGACCCAGCGGCCCGACCTCGCCGCCAAGGCGACGCAGCGGCCACTCGACAAGATCGAGCTCAACCGCGACCGCATAGAGCGAAATGAAACTTTCGACACCGAGGACGCCGAGATCGTGATCGTTGCGATCGGCATTGTTGCGCGGGCGGCGCGGCGAGCCTTGCAAGAGTTGCGCAGCGCCGGCCTGCGTGTCGGCTTGTTCCGGCCCGTCACGCTGTGGCCGTTTCCCGAGGACGCGTTGCGCGAAGCCGCGGCGAAAGCGAGATGCGTGCTGGTCCCCGAAATGAACGCCGGCCAGCTCGCGCTTGAAGTCGAGCGGATTGTCGGGCCCAAAAGGGTCGCGCGGCTCAATCGTATCGATGGAGAGCCGATTACGCCGAACGACATTGTCCGTAGGGTCCGGGAGATTGCGGCATGAACGACATTCTGGAAGCGCCGTTCGACGTTAGGGACTACCTGCGGCTTGAGATGATGCCGCATTTCATGTGTCCGGGCTGTGGTCACGGCATCGCGCTGCGCTGCCTGCTGTGGGCGGTGCATGAACTCGGCATCGACAAGGACAAGCTTGCAATCGTATGCGGGATCGGCTGCTCCGGGCGCGTCGGCGCTTATATCGACGCCAATACGTATCACACGACGCACGGTCGGCCGCTGGCGTTCGCGACCGGTTTGAAGCTGGCGCGGCCCGACCTGACGGTGGTGGTGATCACCGGCGACGGCGATTGCCTCGCCATTGGCGGCAATCACCTGATCCACGCCTGCCGCCGCAATCTCGACCTGACGTGCCTGATGCTGAACAACGAGGTCTATGCCATGACCGGAGGTCAGGTGTCGCCGACGACGGCGATCGATCGCCTCACCACCACGACGCCGCACGGCAATGCGGAGCCGACGTTCGATGCCTGCCGGCTTGCCGATGCAGCCGGGGCGAGCTTCGTCGGGCGGGAGGTGACGCGCCAGGCGCCGGCGCTGAAGAACGTCATCAAGGCCGGACTTGCGCATGAAGGCTTCTCCTTCATCGAAGTCATGTCCGACTGCACCGAGATCTACGGGCGCAAGAATGATCTGGGCGAGTCGCCCGAGATGATCATGTCGCAGAAGAGCGACATGCGCCCCGAGGCGTTCGGCAATGTCGCGGACGAACCGTTCCGTGCCAATCGCCTGCGGGCCGGTATTATCGCGCAGAACGATCGCCCCGAATACGGCAGCGTCTACCGCCAGCGCGCCGCGGCGGAGCAGGCGAAAGCGAAGGCAAAGTCATGACTGTCCACGCCCATCGCGCCGAAATCCGCCTCGCCGGGAGTGGCGGACAAGGGCTGATCACCGGCATGCATATCCTGTTTCGTGCCCTGGCCATCGAGGGCAGGCGCGCGGCGCAGTCGCAGAGCTACGAGCCGACCTCGCGCGGGGGGTTCTGTTATTCGGACCTGATTGTATCGGACGATTCCGGCGACTATCCGCTGGCGACCGGCCTCGGCATGGTCGCCGCGCTGTCGCAGATCGGTCTCGACCGGTCGCTGTCGCTGATCAAGCCGGGCGCGCTGTTGATCGTTGATGAGCGGCTGGTGCCGGAGCCGCCGAAATCGGGCTTCGATCTGCACATTCTGCCGATAGCCGCCCGGGCGGTCGAAACGGGCAGCCCCCGCATTGCGAACGTCGTGGCGCTTGGCGCGCTGGCGCATCTGGGGCGTCTGGTGCCGCGGGAGGTGCTGGAGCAGGCGGTTCGGCTGGAGACGCCGCCGAAGTTTGCGGAGTTGAATCTAGCGGCAGTTCGGGAGGGTTGGGGGCTGGTTGGTGTGCGGGTTGGGGTGTGAGATGATCGTTCTGCTGGATGGCTGGCCGGAACGCGACCGTTTTACCAAGCCATTTGGAATGGCAGTTCTCGGGATTGCAAGGCAACCCGGCGGGCGGCCGACCCGGTGAAGGTTTCGGATGCCGTCAGGCGTACGAAAACCTTCACCATCATGGCCGCTCAGACCGACGGCCCCGTTTCTCCGTAGCAGTCGTTCATGGCCGCAGCGGCGAATGGCTGGGTCGGGCTCTCAGGCGACCTTGGAAGAGTCCGGTTTACACAAGAGCTTCAACCGATCGTGCGCGTCTGCTTTCGATACCGGGCGGGCGGCGCGCCGAATTCACGTTTGAAGGCACGGTTGAACGCTGCCTCCGACTCGTAACCGACGTCGCCTGCCAGCTGTAGTACGGAGTCTTGGGTCGTTTCCAGCAGGCGCGCCGCCAGATGTAATCGCCATCGCGAAAGATACGAGATCGGCCCCTCGCCAAGCAGGCGCCTGAACCGTTCTGTCACCACCGAGCGGGACGACCCGGCCGACCTGGCCAGGGCAGCCGCCGACCACTCCGACTGCGGTTCGCGATGGATAAGTTCAAGCACCCGGCCGACAACGGGATCGCGGGCAGCGGCCAACCAGCCGCTCTGACCTTCCGGCAGACGCTCCATGTAGTGGCGCATGCTCTCGATAAAGAGCGCCTCCGCCATCCGCGAAAGCAGGATGGAGCGGCCCGGCCGGCCAGTCTCGGCCTCGGAGACGAGGTGCCGGATCGAGCTCTCGACCCAGGCGCCCGAAGGATCATTCCGCACGGGAATGCGCAGGATCGCCGGAAGACCCGCGAGGAACAGACGAACCGCCTGGCGCCTGCAGCCGAAGAACCCACAGACGATGCGGGTCTTTGCGCCGCCGCGGCCGCCCAGGCGAAGCCGGGCGACCTTCCCTCGCGAGAGCCGCCTCAGGACGAGCGCGCTATCGATAAACTTTGGGGCGGCTCCAGCCGAGAGGCGGTGCGCGTCGCCGAACGGCATGATCACGATGTCGCCGGCGGATAGCTGCAGCGCTTCGCCGCCCTCGTACTCGACCAACATCTCGCCCTCGATGACGAGGTGATAGCTGACGATATGCTCGACGGCGGGGGCCAGCACGGCGGCCACCCTGCCAGCCTGCGGCACGGATATGCCCCAAGGAGCGGTGAATTCGGCGTCAAGAAAGATGGCGCCGGTCATGTGCACAGCGCTCAGCACTTCCGAGAACGCGTCCATTGGCGTGATCCTTCCGACCGCTGAGCGCGCGCCGGCAAAGAATGGCGGCGGTCCGGCAAAGAATGGCGGGGCGCCGAACGGTAGGTTGTCCTTGAGGAAGTTGCAAAGGCGGGAGTTCCAGATGCAACCATCAGGCTTCGTCAAGGCTCGTCACGACCGGCTTCGCGAGCGGTACCGCGAAGCGTCCGGGGACGCCCGGGTCTGCGACGGCGCACGGACCGCCCACAGCCGCGACGATGATCCGTTCCATGGCGTCGTTCGCGCCGGCGAACATGACGGCGTGGCCCTGCGGTTCGGAATTCACCGCGCGCTTGGCGGCGATCACGACCTGCCCAATCCGGGCGACATTCTTTGCGCCGCGCTGGCAGCCTGTCTGGACGCTACACTGCGCATGATCGCCGATCGCCTCGCCGTGCCGATCCGGTTTTTGGAGGTGAGCGTTACGGGCGAACTCGACGCGCGCGGCCCATTGAGGATCGAACCGACGGTTCCAGCGGGCTTTCAAGCCATGACCTGCCGGATCACCCTCGAGCCCGAGGGCGACGTCGCCGCGCCGCAGTTGGCGATGCTCATGGCCGCGGCCGAACAGTGCTGTGTCGTTCTCAATACATTACGCGACGGCGTGACTGTCGCCGCGCATATCGAGCGCCGCCCCGCTCCCGAGCGAGGCCGAACTTGAGGCCAGCCGCCTCTGTGGGAGTTTTTGCAGTGTCAACGTCAAGGAGCATATCGATGCCACTCGTCGAAATTCACGTGATCAAGGGCGTGTTCTCGCCCGAACAGAAGAGTCAGATGATCGCAAAGGTCACTGACGCCATGGTGTCCGTCGAAGGCGAGAAATTGCGCGGCGTCACCTGGGTGAAGATCAGTGAGGTGCAAGGCGGCGATTGGGCTATCGGCGGCCAGCCGTTGCAGGCCGCCGACGTGCGGAAAATGGCGGCCGAGTAGCCTGCGAGGCAAAGCGGACGCGCACTCGAACAGCGCGCGTCCGCTTTCTGCCTTCCGGCCAACGTCCGCCGCGGGTCGAAAGCGGCCGGTCACTCAAGACCAAACATCTCAAGCTGCGGAACCTTCCCAAGTTAGTCATATACCGCGAGACGGGGCACTCAAGTCAAGCGTGTTCACCATCCGGCAGACAGACCAACAATCGGCCATGTCCGGCTAAATCTACCCGTTCAGGACCTCGCCAAGGCTTCGCATAAACGCCTCCTCATTCTCGTCCGATACTCCAAGAACGTTGATACGGCCATCATCCGGAAGATAAATACCATGTTCGTTCCTCAAACGACCGCAGGCAGCCGGAGAAAGCGGAAGCAAAGAAAAGAAACCCGTTTGCGCTGACAGTCGCGAAAGCGCGCTGTTACCGAACGGAGATCTGGCCAACCGCTCGCGTTTCTGCACAATTTCTTGCCTGATCTGCTCCAGTTCGGACAGCCATAGCGGGCGCAGCTCATCGCTCGCAGCAATCGCCGACACGACAGCCGCTCCATGATCCGGCGGCATGGAATAGCTACGCCGCGCGATCGACGCTAACGCCCCCCGAACCCGATCAGCCCCCGCCGCGGAGGACGCCTTCGCAACCAACAAACCAACACGCTCACGATACAAGCTGAAGTTCTTCGAGCAGGAAAATGCAAACACGACCTCGTCAAACCGTTCCAGCGCAATATTGAGTATCTCAAGATCCGCGTCGAACCCGAGAGCCAGTCCCGCATAGGCCAGATCGACCAGCGGAATAACCCCCCGATCGCTTAAAATATCAAACAAATCCCGTATCTGGGCGATCGAAAGGTCTTCCCCGGAAGGATTGTGGCAGGAAGCCTGCAACAGAAACGCGTCGCCTCGTTGCATCAAGCCCGTGGCGGCCACGATCGCCGCGAAGTCAACACCTCCTGAAGCGGCATCCAGATAATCGTACCGTTCCACAGTAAAGCCCGAAGCAAGAAATATTCCGGGATGGTTAGCCCAAGCCGGGTCACTGATCCAAATCCGCGGCTGGCTCGACGTCTTCGCCAGCAACTGCGCGCCAAGCCAAAGAGCGCCCGTCCCGCCGATGGTCTGAAACGTTACCAACTGACTGCCAAGCGAGGCAGCAATATCATCTCGGACAAGCAGCTTCGTCAGGTTAGCCTGGAAGTCGATGCTTCCCGTAATCCCAAGATAGGTCTTCGTGTTTTGCTGATCCAGCAGCCAGCGCTCAGCCAGCTTCACAACCCGCATAATAGGCGTTTCGCCGGACGCGTTCTTATATACGCCGACCCCCAAGTCCATCTTCCCCGGCCGCCGATCGGCCGCGAAGGCGCTGATCAGGCTCAGCAGAGGATCGGCAGGGAAGGACGGCAGGCTCTCGAACATGGCAGTCTCTATTGCGGAAGTTGGCAGTCGACGGTCTCTACCCGCAACGGCTACCCATGGGAAGAGTCAGCGGAACACGTCGCGCTTGCCTTCACGCACCTTCCTGATCATCGTATCGGCATAGCGCCTGATTTTCGGCGCCATGCGATCCAGTTCCTCGCCAATCGCCCGCTCGCCCGCTTCGGCGGTGGCGGGTGAAGCATAGTCCTCCAGATACTCCACGAAGGTGGACAGCGCGTTCGGCCCGCACATCTCGCGGATCAGCCCGGGCTTGGCCATGTCCATGAAATCCTTGCCGGTGCGCCCCATCCGATAGCAGGCGGTGCAGAACGACGGCACATAGCCGATCTCGGCGATGTCCTGCACGACCTGATCGAGCGAACGGTGATCGCCGCGCGTGAACTGGCTGGCATCCTCGGCCGCCGCCCGGGTGTAGCCGCCGGGATCGGTGCGGCTGCCGCCGGAGATCTGCGACACACCTACCGACAGGGTTTCCCGCCGCATTTCCGGCGTTTCCCGCGTGCTCATGATGATGCCGGTATAGGGCACCGCGAGGCGCAGGATCGCCACCAGCTTCTTGAAGTCAGCGTCGGAGACGGCATACGGCGGGTGTTCGGACATCTCCGACCCCATCGCGGGCTCGATGCGCGGCACGCTGATGGTGTGGCAGCCGACGCCGAACCGCTGCTCCAGATGCGCGATATGCTGCATCATCGCCAGGGTTTCGAAGCGCCAGTCGTACAGGCCGTATAGCGGGCCGATCCCGACATCGTCGATGCCGGCTTCCATGGCGCGATCGATGGCGGTGGCACGCCAGTCGAAATCGGTCTTGCGGCCCCCGACATGCACGTCGGCATAGGTGCGCCGGTGATAGGACTCCTGGAACAACTGGTAGGTGCCGATATTGGTCTGCTTCAGTTCGCGGAATTCCTCGACCGACAGCGGCGCCACGTTGACGTTGATGCGGCGGATTTCGCCCTTGTCCCGCCTGACCGCATAGATCGTTGCGATGGCATCCAGCAGATAGGTGAAGCCCTTGCCGGGGAACGCCTCCCCGGCGATTAGCAGCAGCCGCTTGTGGCCTTGATCGACAAGGGCCGCGGTTTCCCGGGCCACCTCCTCCAGCGTCAGGATCCTGCGCTGGAGGTCGCGATTGCTTTTGCGGAACGCACAGTAGGTGCATTCGTTCTGGCAGATGTTGGAGAAATACAGCGGCGCGAAGAACACGATGCGCTGGCCGTAGATTTCGTCTTTGACGAAACTCGCGGCCTCGAACACCTCGGCCAGCAGGTCCGGCGCGGTGACGGCGGACAGCGTGGCCACGTCGTGCAGGTCCAGCCCTTGCAGCAAGCGGGCCTTGTCCAGGATGGCGCGCACCCGGGCCGGGTCCTCCCGCTCCGCGTCCAGCAAGGCCTCGGCTATGACGGTTTCGTTGATCCAGTCGGCCACTACGGCGTCGGTCATAATTTAACGATTCAGTTAGGAGATGAACTTGCCACGCGGGGTGTAGCTGGTGTGCAGCAGGTGGTGGGATTGGTGGCCACACGGACCATCGGTCAGGAACTCGCGATACAGTTGCAGCACGATCGGGTTTTCGTGCGACTTCCTCACCGCGTGCGCCTCGTCCAACGCGTAGATCGCCGAAGCGCGCCTGGCGCGGATCTCCGCGTTGGTCGGGATTGGCTGGCCGCCGCCGCCCAGGCAGCCGCCCGGACAGGCCATGAACTCGATGAAGTGGCACTCGCTGAACGGGCCACCGGCCTTGATGTCCTCCACCACCCTGCGCGCATTGACCGTGCCGTGCGCAATGCCGACCTTCAGAGTCACGCCGCGCAGCCATTCCCAGTCCGGCACGAGGTGCTTGAGGATCTCCGGCACCGGTCCGACCTCGGTGATGGTGATTTCCGCCATGCGCGCGCCTTCGATGCCGCGCACCGGCACGATGTTGGCGCGGTCGAAGAATTTCTCCACCTTCTGGCCAGTGACCATTTCGATCACGGTGCGCAGCGCGGCCTCCATCACCCCGCCGGTGGCGCCGAAGATCTGGCCGGCGCCGGAGGCGTCCTGGAACGGCAGTTGGAAGTCCGACTTCGGAATGTTGGGCAGATCGATGCCTGATTCCGAGATCATCTTGGCCATCTCACGCGTTGTCAGGCCGAAATCCACGTCCTTGAAGCCGCTGTCGCACATCTCCGGCCGGTTGCACTCGAACTTCTTGGCGGTGCAGGGCATCAGCGCCACCACCACCATATCCTTGGGGTCGAGCCCGTTCTTCTCGGCGTAGTAGGTCTTCAACAGCGCTCCCAGCATCTGCTGCGGGCTTTTCGCGGTGGACAGGTTCGGGATCATCTCCGGATAGAAATGCTCCACGTATTTCACCCAGCCCGGCGAGCAACTGGTGAACTGCGGCAGCGCCACAGCGTTGTCGCGCTTCACCAGCGCAGCGTGCAGGCGCAGGATCAACTCCGTGCCTTCCTCCAGGATGGTCAGGTCGGCGGAATGGTTGGTGTCGAACACGGCGTCGAAGCCCATCCGCTTGAGCGCGGTGTTCAACTGGTAGGTCATCGAGGTGCCGGCCGGCTGTCCAAAGCACTCGCCGATGGCGGCGCGCGGCGACGGTGCGGTCTGGATCACCACATGCTTGGTCGGATCGTCGAGCATCGCCCAGACCTCGTCGGTCTGGTCCAGTTCGCTCAGCGCGCCGGTCGGACAGCGGTTGATGCATTGGCCGCAATTGATGCAGACCACCGACGACAGCGGCTTGTCGCCGAACGTGGCGACCTGCGAGCGCGCACTGCGGTCCTTGACCGTCAGGCAGCCGACGCCCTGGACTTCGTTACAGGTCCGCACGCAGCGCCGGCAGAGCACGCATTTGTTCATGTCGCGCACGATGGCGCTGCTGGTGCGGTCGATCGGATATTTCGGCTCGGTCGGATGGCCGAAGCGGAAGAAATCGACGCCGTATTCCTTGGCCAGGGCCTGCAATTCGCAGTTGTTGTTGCGCTTGCAAGCGTAGCAGTCACCGTAATGATTGGCCAGCATCAGGTCGACGATATGGCGCCGCGCGGTGCGCACCGCCTTGGTGTTCGTGCTCACCGTCATCGGCTGGGTTATCGGCGTGGTGCAGGCGGTCTGCAGCGTGCGCATGCCCTCGACCCCGACGACGCAGATGCGGCAAACGCCGGCGGGACGCAGATCCTCGTGGTGGCACAGCGTCGGGATGTGCACACCGATGGTGCGGGCGGCCTCCAGGATGGTGGTCCCGCTCGGCACCTCCAGTGCGATGCCGTCGATAGTGGCGGTGACCATCTGGACGTCGGGTTCGACTGTTACGCTGCCGGCTTCGGCAATACAGGTTTCGCCTGGCATGATCGCTGTTTCCCGCTGCCTGCTAATTGCCCAAAACCGGGCGAGCCAGAATCTCTTCCTTGAAGTGCGTATTCAGCGCCACCACCACGTTCGGGCTTGCCTGGCCGAGGCCGCATTTCGACGTCAGTTGGATCGTCTCGCTCAGGCTGACCAGGTCATTCAGATAGCGGTTGGAGCACTTGCCGCTCTGCAACAGGCGCACACCCTCCAGCAGCTTGACGTTGCCGTCGCGGCACGGGGTGCACTGGCCGCAGGATTCTTCGATGAAGAATTCCAGATAGTTCTCGGCGACTTGCAGCATGTCGCGGTCCTGGCCGTAGATGATGATCGAGCCGCCGATGCCGAGATCCTCATAGGCGATCTTGCGGTCGAACTGGCGGGCCGGCACGAGCTGCCCGGTGTAGCCGCCCACCTGCACAGCCTTGGCGCCTTTGCCACCCACCGTATCCAGCAACTGGTCGACGGTGATGCCCCAGGGCAGCTCGTAGACCCCGGGATGCGAGCAGTCGCCGGAGACACTGAACAGTTTGAACCCCTTGGAGCGGTCGGTGCCCATGCTGGCGAACCACTTGGCGCCGCGATCGAGGATGCAGCAGGCCGACGCCAGCGTCTCGACGTTGTTCACCACGGTCGGGCAGTTGTTGAAGCCGCGTTCGGCCGGATATGGTGGCCGATTGCGCGGCTCGCCGCGGCGCCCTTCCAGCGATTCGATCAGCGCGGTTTCCTCGCCGCAGACATAAGCGCCGGCGCCCATGTGGATGCGGATGTCGAAATCGAAGCCGGGACGGCCGAGGATGCCATCGCCCAGCAGGTTGGCCTGGCGCCTTGCGGTCAGCACGGAATCCAGATGCGGGCGGAGGTGGGAATATTCGTAGCGCAGATAGACGATACCCTCACGGGAGCCGACGACATAGGCGGCGACCGTCATCGCCTCGAACACCATATCCGCGTGCTTGCCCAGGATGATGCGGTCCTTGAAGGTGCCCGGCTCACCCTCATCGGCGTTGCAGACGATGTATTTGCGGTCGCCTTTGGCGGCGGCCGCCAGGCCCCATTTCATCCCGGTCGGGAAGCCGGCGCCGCCGCGGCCGCGCAGGCCGGACGCCGTCAGCTCGGCGATCACGGCCGCGGGCGTCATCGTTACCGCCTTGGTCAGCGCGGCGTTGACCTTGTAGCTGCTATAGGTCGTGGTGTTGGAATAGGTCTCGCTGACATTGCCGACGGTCGGCCGGTGGGAGCTGAATTCCTGACGGCAGTCCTCGATGATCCGGTGCACCCGCGGCGCGGTGAGGTTGGAAAACACCTCATTGTTCACCATCATCGCCGGGGCCTGGTAGTTCATGCCGATGCAACTGGTCCATTCCAGCGTAAACATGCCATCCGGGGTTGTCTCGCCGAAGCGGATAGCGAGATCGTTCTCCAACTGGCGTGCAACGACCTTCGCGCCCTTCATCATGGATGACATGTCGCGGCTGAGCCGGATGATGAATTTTCCCTTGGGGCGGGTATTTACGAAATGATAAAAAGTTGCCAGGCCGTAAACTTCCGCCGCGTGGATGTTCAGGCAGTCCGCGATATACTGCATCGCAAATTCGGAAATATAACCGTGGCCCACTTGCAGGGCTTGCAGGATCGGGATGAGCGCCGAACGTTGCCGGCTGTGACTTTTAAAAAGTTCGTTGATTATAACCTGTTCCTGGTCCTGGCCGGTCATCAACATGGCGAGTCTCCAAGTAACGACCACGCCAAACGGTGGCCGGTTTCCCCGCTGCAACGCGCAGGATCAGCAGCGGAATGTGCTGATGACCGCATGGTTCGCACTTAAAGATCAAACAGCTTGCCTTGCCTAGGGGGCAACTTTGGCGAATCCGCGCGATCCGGCAGCGCATTCATGCTCCCTGCCCGGCTTCGCACGCATAGCTGTTGCTGGCGGGCGATCTTGCGGCGGACATGCCTCTATTTCACACGATGGGAGTGTCGTCGTTCCCGAAACCGGAGTTTTGCCACCGTGCGGGAATGTCACCCACTTGGCGTCGCGGGAGAAATGGAGTGTAAGTGCGACGGATCGAAATTCCTTGACGGGATCGGAACCAGCGCAGGACCATGACCGCCGATTCTCAGCCTCACCCGGCCCTCCGCGTCTGTCTCCTCGGCGCCACCGGCACCATCGGGCGCGCGACGTTGCGTGCGCTTGTGCAGCGCGGGCATGACGTGGTGTGCTTCGTCCGCCCCCGTTCGGGCGGAACGCCTTACATCGACGGCACCAAGGTCCGCATCGTCGATATGGGCGATCCCGCCGCCATTGCGCGCGAGGGGTTTCGCGGCGAGCGCTTCGACGCTGTGGTGTCCTGCATGGCCTCCCGCACCGGCGCGCCGAGGGACGCGCGGGCGGTCGATTATCAGGCGCATGTCGATGTGCTGGCGGCGGCGAAAGATGCCGGCGTTGGCCGGTTTGTCCTGCTCTCGGCGATCTGCGTGCAGAAGCCGCTGCTGGCGTTCCAGCAGGCCAAGCTGGCGTTCGAGACGGCGTTGATCGACTCCGGCCTGACCTACTCCATCGTCCGGCCGACGGCATTCTTCAAGTCGCTGTCCGGGCAGTTCGAGCGGGTGAAACGAGGCAAGCCGTTTCTGGTGTTCGGGGACGGTACGCTGACGGCCTGCAAGCCGATCAGCGACGGCGATCTCGGTGAGTACCTTGCTGACTGCCTGGAGGACGATCGCCGCTGGAACCGTGTGCTGCCAATCGGCGGGCCGGGCGAGGCGATCACGCCGCGCCAGCAGGGCGAAGTGCTGTTTGAGATGCTGGGCCGCAGGCCACGCTTCAGCCACGTGCCGGTGGCGCTGCTCGACGGTATCATCGGTGTGTTGGGCGTCGCCGGCCGGCTTGTGCCGTCTCTTGCAGTCAAGGCGGAACTGGCGCGGATCGGCCGCTACTACGCCACGGAATCGATGCTGGTGCTGAACCCCGAGACGGGCCGCTATGACGCTGACGCCACGCCCTCGACCGGGACCGAGACGCTGTTCGATTTTTATAAGACGCTGGTGGCCGGCGGCGCGGCGCCCGAACTTGGGGACCATGCGGTTTTCTGAAGCGTGGGGCGGCCGGACCGGAGCCGGCCTGCAACTGGCGGCGATAGATAGCGTCTGAGTTCAAGCGCCGCCTACACGCGGCAATACGAGGAGGGACCGTTCGGCCCCCCAAGTCCTTCATTCCAGACTGTCCCCACTGCCGAAGATAGCGGTACATTCAGTAACGGGAACCTCGGATGAGGCAGAATAGATCGCGCTCGACTTTTTCGGTTGGTGACGTCAAGTTTGATCGCATCAAGTGGGCGGCGGCGCGTAAATGTCTGTGCCGATCGTCAGGGAAAAAGCGCGTTCGGCCTCGAAGTCGGGCCGGTTCGAGAGCACGAAGCGTGACGCCATGAACACCTGCCCGCTATTCTCGCTCTCGGCCATCTCGTCGTCTAGCACCACCGGCGACAGACAATCGGCAAACTTGCCCAGCTTCCGGAACGGCCCCACGCGTGGGTGGCAATAGAGCACCACGCCGGGCGACATCGCAAAGACGAGGTAGGCGCCCGGCACCAGCACGAGCGAACGCAGCCATTGGCGATTGTCCGGGCTGCGGAACGCGACGGGATTGTCCGAAGTCACGAACGGCGTCGCGCTGTCCTTGCGCGCGAAGATCCAGATCGAGCTCCTGAACCTCTTCGCGAACCTCTCCACAACGCGCGAATCCCAAATGAGCTCAGTGTGCAGTTCGCGCGCCTCTCGCGCATCGACCGGCTCGTCGCGTTCGATCTCGACCACCGCCGACAGCAATTCGCGCGTGTCGAGCGTGCGCAGCATCTGGACCGCAAGATAGCGCGCGACGATCCAGCGATTGATACGCGGGATCGGCACCTTGTCGAGCGGCCCCATCTGGGGTAGCCATCCGAGCCACTGGTCAGTGATGAGCGAAACCTCGCCTTCCATCTCCGACAGCTGCTTCTCCATCGCCAACGGGTCGTGGCCGTCCGCCTCATACTGCGTCAACCGATAGAATTGCTTCTCGGCGGCGATCCCGCCTGGCGAGACCGGGAAGATGCGATCGGACTGTTTGTCCCACGCCCACAGCCGGCCTTGCTCGTCGGCGAACCGGCGGAGATGGAATTGCGGAACATAGTGGTGGAGCTTGGGTGCGGTCACCGATGGTCCCGGTCTTCATCGAGATCGTCGAACATGCTCTCGGACGGCAGTATATCGCACAAGTCTTCGCGCACATCGAGACCGTAGCGCGCCGCGATCAAGACGAGATGGCCCGCGAACAGCGCGCTCATCTGGCCCAGTGCGTCGAGAGATTCCGAAACAAACGATGCTTCATGTTATCATGATTTTTGCGCTGAAGCCCACCCTAATTGCTAAACGTGCTTGACGCTCAGGAGGCCATTCCATTTGTCGTTTAGGTAATCACATACCAGCCTCCGGTGGCAGTTATGTGGTGTGGCTTCCGAGCACAGCAGACACGCGCCCTCCAGCATCTCGGGTTTTAAACGCTGCTCAATTTTCCGCTCTTCCATGAGTTGGAGGAAACGTCCCTGATAGACGTCCCAATCTCCCTTTTCCTTCTTGTAAACCTTCAGCATGCTGTCCGTGGGCGCAAGCATTGGCTGATGAACATATTCGATGCCCCCGATCTTCTTGAGGAAATAGGCGAGATCGTCGGCCTTGGCGAAGCCTGCTAGCTGCGAAGTGTTGTGCAAACGCACGTCGATGAGCTTCTTCACGCCCGCCGTAAGCAGCCGCTCGAAGAAGTGCTCCGCGTTGGATTTGGTGAAGCCAATGGTTACGACGTTGACTTGCGCCATATTCTACCCGGCCACCGGTTTGGTTTCGAAGCCATCGGACTGCTCGGTATAAGCTATCTTGCGGGCACGCTTCCGGTAAGCCTCATCTAGGCGCTCGCTCAGCGATAGAAACAGATCGGTGCTTTCCCGACCTTCGGATTTCAGCAGCCGCTCCTCGATATCGCAGTGATCCACGATGGTACCATCAACGAGTATATGCTTCACGCCTACGCCACGTTCGGCCAACGCCCGTCCGACGAGGAGACATCTGTGGCAGTCCAGCGGGTCGTGCTCGGAGCACATGAGCGCGATGCGGTATTTCCGGGCGCCTTCCAGCACCCTTTCGAGGCCCTGAGCAAAATCCGGGGACCGGGCCATGCGTTCGTAGTCGGCAACCCCGTCGCAATAGAATTGGCTCCCTGTCGGTCGTCCACCAAGTTCCTTACCGAGGAATGAATAGACGATGCCGTCCGTCCGCAGCTCGCTTTTCAGAATATCCCTGTTGAAGTGCGGCAAATGGCGGGAGAATGGCGAGGTTCGTACATCGGCGATCGCCGTCACACCGGCCTTCCGTACGAGCTCCAGGAAGCGTCCATAGGTATGCGTTGAGTGACCGAGGCTGAAGACGGTATGTTCAGACATATCGCTATCCGTGGATCCCGTTCACCATAAGATAACACTTGTCCGGCGGGTTCCCGAACGCACGGGCTAGGCCGAGGCGGATGTGGAACTGCGGGGTCGCTGGCACCGCTTGTTGCACCGCTGCAATGCCCCCTTGCAGCCATGCTGTCTTGAGGGCAAGGCTCGATACAGCCAGTTTGTAGCCGGCATTGCCGTCGTTCAGAACAGCTTTGAGCTTATCGAATTCTTCGACGAACTGCACAGCAGTTCGTGGGAGCCGCACTGCTGCCAGCGATCCTATCTGCGCTCCTACCGGCACATAGACGCCCTGCAAGACATTATTCCAAATCCTGTTGTGAACGATATGCCCGGAGAAGGCGGCCGACACGGTTCCATACGCCAAAGGGGCCCCCGCGGCAAACCAGTTGATCGGGCCGCCGTTCACAAGATGTATGGTCGCCTGATCGACGAGCGTATCTTCCGTGCGGTGCGGGAACGCACTTGCGTGATGCTGTCCGGTGGGAGTCACGTCAATCGAGGCGCCAGGTACGATGCTGTGCTGCTGTAGCAGTCCGGCAGTCCAATTCGTGCCATTCGGCAGCGGCCGCACCATCCGTTGTGCCTGAGCATTCCAACCGGCAACGCAGTAATTGCCGCCGTGCATTTCCGTAACGTCGGTGACAACCAGCCGCATCTCCTCCTAACCCCCCGTCATGCTCGGCCCGTCCTCATCACCGACTGGCGCCTTGAAACACGCTCCTGGGCGCGAGCTTTGACCGTTCCGCAGTCGCTAAACTAAATGTGCGCTCAGATCAATTGCAATCCCGCTGAGTCGGGTCGCCTTTTGCCGCCGATTATGATTGGCTAACATCCGCTTGTTGCCTTCTTGCGCTCCAAAGTATCCCCGCTCTCACACCCAACCCGGAACCCACCCCGGCTCAGCCCGCCTCGCATGCCGCATCGTATTCCCCCCGCGCCGCCGGAAAACATTCCAGCGTCCGCGGCAAGACCCCCTGCAGCAGCGAGATCGCAACGCCATAGTTCGTCATCGGCACGCCCTGCCGTTCGGCGCGGTGCAGCCGCGCCAGCATGTGCTTGCGGGTGATCATGCAAGCCCCGCAATGGATCACCAGATCATACGGAGTCAGATCGTCCGGCAAATCCTTCCCCGCGGCGACATCGATCTCCAAATGTGCGCCGACGTATTGACGCAACCAGCGGGGAATCTTTACCCGCCCGATATCATCCGCCTTGGGGCAGTGGCCGCAGGTTTCCGCCACCAACACCCGCCCGCCCGCGCGCAGCCGGTGGATCGCCGCCGCCCCACGCGTCAGGTTGTTCAGATCCGCCTTGAAGCGTGCCATCAGGATCGAAAACGTAGTCAGCCGCACATCGGGCGGCGTATCCGCCACCGCCTTCAAGACGATCTGGGAATCGCAGATCACCAGCCGCGGCTTGCGATCCAGCCGCCCGAGCGCATCGCGCAGCTCGCGTTCCTTCACCACCATGCATAGTGCGTCGCTGTCCAGGATCTCGCGGATCACCTGCACCTGCGGCAGGATCAACCTCCCCTTCGGCGCGCCGAGGTCGATCGGCACCACCAGCACCGCCAGCTCCCCGGCCGGGACCAGGTCGCCGACAAGCGAGGGCTCGTCCAGCCGATCGTCGGGCACCTGCCGGGTGATCGCCTCCTGCAACAGTCCGATGTTGTCGCCCAGCGCCGCGGAAACCCGCACCACCTCCGCGCCGGCCAGCCGCTCCATATCGGCTGGTGGCGGCGCGGCGAGGTCGCTTTTATTGAACACCACGACGAAGGGCGTGGCGCGTTCCTGCAACTGCGCCGCAAGCTGGTCCTCCTCCGGCCCGAAGCCCTCCGGGCCGCACACCAGCAGCGCCACATCGACCCGCTCCAGCACCGCAGCCGTGCGTTGCCTGCGCTGCTGCCCGAGCGCGCCGACGTCATCGACACCGCCCGTATCAATGAACGTCACCGGGCCGATGGGCGCCATCTCGAAGGATTTCTCCACCGGGTCGGTCGTGGTGCCCGGGGTTGCCGAGACGATCGACACGGCATGGCCGGTCAGGGCGTTGATCAGGCTGGATTTGCCCACGTTGCGCCGGCCAAACAGACCGATATGCACACGCAGCCCCTTCGGCGTTCCTTGCATCACACTCTATCCCCGATAGCCGAGGCCGGTCATAGCGTCAGCCGACAGCAACGTCTGCACCGTTTCGGCGTCGAGCAACCCCTGCTCCAGCACCAGTTGCACGACTGATCGCCCGGTTTCCTGCGCCTGTTGTGCCAGGACCGCGGCACGCTCATAGCCGATGCGCGGCAGCAGCGCCGTTACCGTGGCCCAGGACCGCTGCACATGGGCGTCGCACGCGGCACGGTCCGCCGTGATGCCCTCGACGCACCGCGTGCGGAACATCCGGCAGGCGGCGTCCAGCACCGACAGGCTTTGCAGCAGCGCGTGCGCCAGCAGCGGCAGGAACGCGTTCAGCTCCAACTGGCCGGACTGCGCCGCCAGCGTGATCGTCTGATCGTTGCCGATGACCAGCATCGCCGCCTGGCCGACCGCCTCGCAGATCACCGGATTGACCTTGCCGGGCATGATGGACGACCCCGCCTGCACTGCGGGCAGCCGCAACTCGCCAAGCCCGGTGCGCGGGCCGGAGGCGAGCAGCCGCAGGTCGGAGGAAATCTTGAACAGATTGACGGCGTGCGCCTTGAGGATGCCCGAGACCTCCACGAAGCTGTCGGCGTTCTGCGTGGCATCGATAAGGTTGTCGGCGCGGGCGAGGCCAAGCCCGGTTTCCTCACGCAGCGTGTCCACCACGCGGAAGATGTAGTCGCGCGGCGCGGTCAGTCCGGTGCCTACAGCGGTGCCGCCCAGGTTGACGACGCGCAGCCGCTCCTCGCACTTAAAGACGCGCCAACGGTCGCGCGACAGGGCCTCCGCCCAGGCGGACAATTCCATACCGAGCGTGATCGGGCAGGCGTCCTGCAATTGTGTGCGGCCGATCTTGACGACGTCGCCGATGTCCCGCTCCTTCGCCTGGAAGGCGGATTGCAGATCGGCAACGGAACGTTCCAGTTGGCGCAACAGGGTGATGGCGGCGACCTTCAGTGCCGTGGGAAACACGTCGTTGGTCGATTGGTGGAGGTTCACATGGTCGAGCGGATGCACCAGCGTGTAGTGCCCGCGCTGGCCGCCCAGCAGCTCCTCCGCGCGGTTGGCCAACACCTCGTTGAGGTTCATGTTCAGCGACGTGCCGGCGCCGCCTTGCAAGGCATCAACGACGATCTCGTTGGCCAGGTCGCCCGCGATCAGTTCCCGGCAGGCGGCGATGATCGCATCGGCCATCGCCGGGTCGAGCAATCCAAGGTCGCGGTTGGTCCGCGCGCAGGCCAGCTTGACGGTTGCCATCGCCTGCACCAACGCCGGGGCAGGCGGCTGGCCCAGCAGCGGGAAGTTCTCCATCGCCCGGGCGGTGTGGATGCCATAATACGCTGCGGCGGGAACCGCGTGATCGCCCAACTGGTCGTGTTCGGTGCGCATGCTAACCCCGCGCTTCGTGCCGCCGGGAATGTCCCGGGCCGGCGCCGATTGGGCGGCCCAGCATCTGCAAGCGCCCGGCGATGCAGAACCCGCACAGCTCGCCGGTTTCATCCACGCACGGCTTGTCCGGATACAGCATGTAGTTCCGGCGATATTTCCCTGGCGTGCTGTTCGGCATGAAGACGTTGGCGCCGCGCCGCAGCGCCAGGTCGCGCCCCGAGGGGTTGGGAAACACCGCATCGAACGCCGTCGTCGCCGGGATATGCGCGTCCGGATTGGCAATCCGCAGCGCCGCCAGCGCCACGAAGTGCATGTCCGGATCGTCGGCGTACGCATTGCACGCCGTGCCCAATGGCGTGTCCGGATGCGGGATGAACGGTCCGATGCCGATCATGTCCAGATCGAGGTCCCGGCATAGCAGGATGTTTTCGGCCAGCGTGCCAAGGGTTTCCCCCGGCACGCCGATCATGAACCCGCTACCGACCTGCACGCCCAGGTCACGTAGCGCGTGCAGGCAAGCCACCCGCTCTTGGAGCGTGCAATCCGGATGGATGGCGCGGAACAGGATCGGGTCACTGGTCTCGAACCGCAACAGGTAGCGGTCCATGCCGCAGTCTTGCCAATACGCGTATACATCGCGTGGACGGTTGCCGACCGAGAGCGTCACCGACAGTGTCGTTTCGGCCTTGATGCGGCGCACCAGCTCGCCGAGCCGGCGGTCCCCGTCGCGCGATATCGCCTCGCCTGACTGCAGCACGATGGTGGTCTGCTGCCAGCCGACCATGGCGCGGGCAACGTCCAGAACCTCTTCCGGGTCCATCTTGTAACGCGTGATCCCGGCATTGGATGCGCGGATGCCGCAATACAGGCAGTTCCGGGCGCAGATATTGGAGAACTCGACAATACCGCGCAGGAACACCGCGTCGCCCATCCGCGCCTGGCGGAGCCGGTCCGCCCGTGCGAACAGCGCCTGACGATCGGCTCCGCGTGCTTGCAGCAAGGCCGCGACGGCGTCCGGCGTCAACGCCTCGGGTTCGGGACCGGGTCGGCCGGCCTCGTCCGCCGTCGGACGCCCGTGGCCGATCTCGCGAAGACCGGCGTCCGGATCTCGCTGTGAGTGCATGGCGCCTGCTGGCACGGCGAAGGGCTCGTTTCACTATTCGCCGCGCACCATAGCTTTTTCGGCCTGCGCGGCATCATCGTCGATGTGCTTCCCAGTCAGGTGCCGGCAGCATGGCTGTGAAACGGTGTCGCATACCGTGACTCGAACTTGGCGACACACCGGGCAAGGGGACTGTTGCGCATCCGCCGGTCCTGCATCTGCCGCTCAGGCCGCGCCCGGCGCATACCGCGCCCGGAGCGCCGGGGTTTCACAGAGGCAAGCCGGTCGACCAGCGCGCTGATCCGCTGGAACCCGTCTCGCTCGACCGCCGGTCACCGGAGTCTCAGTTGCCGGCCCACGGCGCCAGCCGGCGCGGCTGGCCGACACCCGTCATGACGTTGCGCGTTTTTTGTCGCCGCCTTGGGCGATGCCGGCGGTCAATGCCAGGGCGGCGCGTTAGGTTGGCCCGTAACCGGCTTGCACGAGGTACAAACCGCGACTCTGCGGGAAGGTGCGGGCCTTCTCGGTCGGAACCGCCATTTGATGCGCGCGCCGGATGCGTTGCGCTGCCGCTGCCATGCCTCGATCTCGGAGCCCGGGACATCGCGCTCGCCGATGCGGCGATGCAGACATTCACCGCGCAGCCCGCCGATATCGATCTCCACCATGTTCAGCCAACTGGCGTGTGGACAGCCGGCAGCGGCGTGCAAATGACGACCAATTGCAGCGCCGGCTGCACCAACCTACCCGGCGGAAATAATTAGAGTCCGTGAACTACATCACATTCGGATCGAAGTGGGCTTGGTAGCCATCGTTTCAGCGAGGGCCCGTTGGCGGTCCGGCGAACGACATCAGTTACAGGAGATCCGAAATGACAGCATTACGCCAGGAGCCGATCGCGATCCTCGGGGCCGGGTGCCGGTTTCCCGGCGGCATCGCCAATCTGGAGGCTCTTTGGAACGCCCTGGTGGCCCGGGCCGACGCCATTACCGATATTCCCGCCGACAGATGGAACATGGCGCGCTTTCGCTCCGGCTCGAAGGCCGCGCGCGGCAAGATGTATATCGCCAAAGGCGGGTTTCTCGACCAGCCGCTCGATGAAATGGATGCCGGCTTCTTCGGGATTTCCCCAAGGGAGGCGGAAGCACTGGATCCGCAGCAGCGGCTGCTGCTCGAAGTCGCCTGGGAAGCGATGGAAAACGCCGGACTCGATGTCCACGCGCTCGCCGGCAGCCGCACCGGCGTCTTCATCGGCGGCTTCACCCTCGACCACATGTTGAGCCAAATGGGCGCCGCCAGCCGCGAACAGATCGGCCAGCATACCGCGGTCGGCTCGACCATGACGATGCTGTCGAACCGGCTGTCGCACGCTTTCGACTTCCGCGGGCCGAGTATCACTATGGACACGGCGTGCTCGTCCTCGCTGGTCGCGCTGCATCAGGCATGCCAGGCGCTTTGGACCGGTCAATGCACCGCCGCGCTGGCCGGCGGCGTCAACGTCATGCTGCGCCCGGAAATGCCGATCGCGATGTGCAAGGGCGGATTCCTCGCCGCCGACAGCCATTGCAAAAGTTTCGATGCACGCGCGGACGGATACGCCCGTGGCGAGGGCGCGGGCATTGTCGTGCTGAAACGCCTCAGCGACGCCATCCGCGATGACGATCCCGTTCTCGCGGTCATTCACGCCACCGGGGTCAATCAGGACGGCCGCACCAACGGCATCACCGTGCCCAACGGCGCCTCCCAGGAGGCGCTGATGCGGGAAGTGTGCGCGGCGGCGGGGCTGGAGCCGCGGCAAATCGCCTATGTCGAGGCCCATGGCACGGGCACGCCCGTCGGCGACCCCATCGAGGCCGCGGCCATCGGCGCCGTTTACGGCGCGGGCCGTTCAGGCGGCAACGCGCCCTGCGTCATCGGCTCGGTCAAGTCCAATATCGGGCACCTGGAGGCCGCCTCCGGCATGGCCGGGATCATGAAATCCATCCTGTGCCTGATCCACAACGCCATCCCGCCGCTCGGCACCCTGGAAACGCCGAATCCCGCAATCCCCTTCGATCGGCTTGGCCTGCGGCTGGCGGACCGGATGCTGCCCCTGGGCCACCCGGACAAGGCGCAGGTCGTCGGTATCAACTCGTTCGGGTACGGCGGCACAAATGCCCATATTCTGCTGGGATCGACCCCGCAGCGAAACACGGCAGGAAGTCTGGCCGCACCCGAGCCGACCGAGGTTTCGGTGCCCATGTTGCCGCTGTCTGCCGAAAGCGAGGCCGGTCTGCGCGCCGTCGCCCGGTGCTTCGCCGATATGCTGGCGGACCCGAACGGCCCTGACCTTCAGGACGTGATCTACAGCGCCGGCGCTCGCCGCACCCACCTGACACACCGTCTGGTCGTGACCGGCCGTGATCGGCAGGCGATCCTCGGCAAGCTCCGCATGTTCCTGGAAGGCAGCCAAAGCGGCGTCCAGGGTGGCGAAGTCCATCTTGGCAAAGCCCCGGCGCATCGCGGGCGCGGCACGGTGTTCGTCTATACCGGAATGGGCCCGCAATGGTGGGCCATGGGCCAGACGCTCTACCGGACAGAGCCGGTCTACCGCCAGGCGGCCGACGAGATCGATCAGGTTTTCCGGTCCGTCTCCGGTTTCTCCATCCTGGATGAAATGCTGCGGCCCGAGACAGAATCGCGCATCACCGAGACCCGGTTCGCGCAACCCGCGAATTTCCTGTTGCAGGCGGCCCTGACGCGGCTGCTGGCCTCGGTGGGAATCGTCCCGGACGCCATCGTCGGCCACTCGGTCGGGGAGGTATCCTCGGCCTATGCCGCCGGTGTCCTGACGCTGCGGGAAGCGGCCCTTGTCTCCTTCCACCGCAGCCGCCTCCAGGCCACCACGGCCGGGACCGGAAAGATGCTCGCGGTCGGGCTGTCCGATGAGATCGTCGCGCCGCTGCTCGACGGCTACGCGGGGCGGGTCTCCATCGCCGCCATCAATAGCCCGTCCAGCGTGACCCTGGCCGGCGATGCCGATTGCCTCGGCGAACTCGCGGGCGTGTTCGATGGCGAAGGCGTGTTCAATAGGATGCTGGATGTCGAGGTTCCGTATCACAGCCCGATGATGGAACCGCTTCAGGACGAACTGCTCGCCTGCCTGGCGGAGCTGCGGCCGCAGCCGCCGGCGCTTCCGCTATATTCCACGGTTACAGGCGAACGGGTGACGGGCATCGCCTACGATGCGCCGTACTGGTACGAGAACGTCCGGCAGCCGGTGTATTTCGCGCACGCCGTGCGGGCACTGATCGCGGACAGGTTCAATAGGTTCCTGGAGGTTGGCCCCCACCCGGTGCTGTCCGCCTCGCTGCGTGAATTGTTCAGTGAAGCCCGGATCGAAGGGCAGGCGATCGAGACGCTGCGCCGGCTGAAGCCCGAGGGGCAAAATGCCGCCGCCGCGAGTGTCGCCCTGTTCATGGCCGGCGCGAAGATCGACTGGCGCGCCAGATGCGCCGGCGCGGCCTTCGTTTCACTGCCCAATTACCCCTGGCAGCGGGAAAAGCTCTGGACCGAGGCCCGCGAGGCTCGCGAGGATCGCCTGGGCGGACTCGGCGACACGCTTCTGGGCAATCGGATGGAGACATCGCTGCCGGCATGGCGAACGGAGTTCAACGAGAACAACACTCCCTGGCTGCCGGATCATCGGATCGACGATCTGGTGGTGGTTCCCGCCGCCGCCTATCTGGAAACCTTCCTGCGCCTGCATGAGGAAACCGTCGGCGGCGCCGCGGCAGTGCTGCGCCGGGTCAGTTTCAGCCAGGCCCTGATCGCCCAGGAAACGACCCCGACCGTCATGTTCGCGGAATATGACCCCGACGGCCGATCGGCTCGCATGATCAGCCGGAGCGGCGGCGACCACGCTTCGCGGGCCGTGCATGCTCAAGCGTTGTTGTACAGTAATGACGGAGCCGCGCCGGAACGGCGCGATCTGGCGGGCATTCGGGCGGCGCTGCCGGAAAGTCTGCACCCCGGCGATCTCTATGCCGATCTGGCCGCGCGGGGTTTGAATTATGGCCCACGTTTCCAGACGATCACCGCGCTGCATCGCGGCGATGGACAGGTGTTGGCGCGGATCGAGGCCACGGCGGCGTTCGCGGACGAACCGCTTTCGTACCGGATCCACCCCACGCTGCTGGACGGCTGCTTCCAGGCCCTGATCGCCGCCATCGGTGGCGGCGCTTCGCAACCCGGGTTCGTGCCGATCGGCATTCAGGAACTGCGCCTGAACGGAGCATTTCCCGCCACCGTCTGGTGCCACGGGCGGGTAACGGAGTCGTCCGCGCGCTTCGTGCGCTGCGACTTCGCCGTCTACGACGAGCAGGGCATGGTGATCGCCGAGATCGCCGGCCTGAACTGCCAGGCCATCGCGAAAAGCGGGACCGACGCGGCGGACGGCCATCTTGCGAGCCGGGGTTATGAATACCGGTGGGTGGAGCAGGCGGCCGCGGGTCATGCCTCCCGCATGGGCCGCTGGCTGCTCATCGGCGATCAGGACGAGACGGCGGACGAACTGGCCCTGTCGCTGCGGGTATTGGGCGTGTCCGATGTTCTGAGCGTCCCGGCCGGAACGCATCTGGCCGAGGTCGATGGCCGGGTCATCGTGACTCCGCCGGACCCGGGCGGCACGCCGGTTCCCCGGATACTCGACGGACTCGACGGGGTCGTTCTCATCCCGGATTTGCGACAGCCCGCGACGCAGGATCCGACGGGGGTCAACGCCGGCCTGGACGTCCTGGCGGTGCTGCAAGGCCTGTCGCGGATCAAGGCAGCCTCGCCTCGTGTGTACGTTGTGACCCGCGGCGCCCACCTGGCGACGGCGCAGGATCGTGACGTCAATCCCGCCGCCGCCACGCTGATCGGCCTCACCCGGGTCGCCTTCAACGAGCTTGGCGATTTGCGTTGCTCCAGCATCGACCTCGGCATGGTGAGCCATGACGGCGAGGCCGCCATCCTGGCCGCCGAGTTGACCGCCGATTATATCGAAGACGAGGTGGCGCTGCGCGAGGCGGGCCGGTTCGTGAGCCACCTCGCGCGCAGCAGCATCCTTTCCGCGCCGTCGATTGCCGAAATCGGCATGGGCGGAAACGCGGCGTTCGTGCTGACGACACCGCCAAAGCCTGGCGACGCGCCGGTGTTCGATGAGGTCATCCCGCCCGTTCCCGGGCGGGGTGAAATCCTGGTGCGTGTGCACGCTGCGGCGGCGGCGCCCGGTGCGCGAGCCGGTGGCCAGGACACGGAGGCACGGTCTGCGACGACATTGCTGCTGGGCGAAGTCGCCGCGACCGGACCCGATACACTGCTCCGGGCGGGTGCCTTGATGGCGGGCTATGTGGCGGGTCCCTTGGGCAGCCATGCGATCATGTCGGGCGACACGGCGGTCCCGGTGGCACTGCCGCCCGGCATGACGGCGGCCACCGCCGCGGCGACACTCGACCAGCGGGCACGCGCGCAACTGGCGGCGGAGACCGCGGGCATCGGCCCCCACTCGACAGTACTCGTGTATGCCGATCAGGCCGGGATTGCGGTTATCGTGGCGGCGATGGCGCGTGGCGCCACTGTCATCGCGATGAACGCCCCCGGGCTGCCCGCCGAGGCATCCCGTTTCGGCGCGCATGCGGTGGTATCCACCTCGGCCGAACTAATCGTGGCGGTTCGCCGCCTGACGGGCTGTGCGGGGGTGACCGTCCTGGCCGCACCGCTGGCCTCATGGGCGCTGACGCACGATTTCAGCATGCTCGCCGAGGGAGGTTTCCTGCTCGACACGGCCTCGGAACCGTCCACGCCTCGTCTGCCGGACGGGCATCGGATCGGCGCCATCATGAACATGGCCAGCGCGGTCAGGGCATCCCATGCGCGCAGCGCGCTGCTGCGGCATCTGAGCGACGTGGCGGCGCAGCTTGCGGCGGACTCGATACCGGTGACGCCGCAGCCGTCGGTCCCGGCGGGCCAGTTCGGTTCGGCGGCCGCCGATGCAGCGGTTATCCTGCACGACCCGGGTTCGGCGGTCACGGCCCGGCGGCTGGAAATTCTGCCCGTGAACGGCGCGGGCACCTATCTGGTCACCGGCGGTTTCGGCGGCTTCGGCACCGAGGTTGCCCGTTGGCTGGTGCGTAACGGGGCGCGCCATGTCGCCCTGCTCGGGCGGCGCGGCGCGGGCGGCGCGGACGCCATGGCGCTGGTGCGGGAGCTTGAGGACGCGGGCGCCCGGATCGCAGCGCTGGCCTGCGACATCGGCGACGCCGCGGATCTGCGGGCGGCCCTGGCCAGCCTCGCGGAGACCATGCCGCCCTTGCGCGGGGTGATCCATTCCGCCGCCGTGCTCGTGGATGCCCCGCTGGTGGACCTGACGCAGAGGGACTTCCGCCGCGTCATGAGCGCGAAAGCCCTCGGCGCCTGGAACCTGCATAGCGAAACCGCCGGGCTGGAGCTGGACTTCTTCATTCTGTTCTCGTCGATCTCCTGCCTTGTCGGGAACAGCGGCCAAACCAACTACGCCGCCGCGAACAGCTACCTCGACGCCCTCGCCGTGCATCGCCGGTCTCTCGGCCTGCCGGGCACAAGTCTCAATTGGGGCGCAATCGCCGATGTCGGGCTGGTCAGCCGCAGCGCCATGCTGCAGAAGCACCTGGAATACACCGGGCTGATCGGGATGCCGGTGGCCGATGCCCTGGCCGCTCTGGGCGAGGTCATGGCTAAGGACCTGACCCGGTTCTGCTACGCCGAAGCGGACTGGCGGCAATGGGCGCGGCATGAGCCGGCGGGCGGCAAATCGCCGCGCTTCAGCGAAGTCGTCGGCGCGGCGGCCGAAGACGCCGACGGCTCGGCCGCTGAACGGTTCCGCCGCCAGATGATGGAGCTGGCCGTGGACGACAGGCCTGCCGTCCTGGCCTATACGTTCGCCGAAATCTTCAGCCCGGAACTTCGTATTCCGGCTGATGGCATCGACATCAACCGTCCGTTCAACCGGCTTGGCATCGACTCCCTGATGGCCGTGGGACTGCAACTGAGCGTGGAAGCGGCAGTCGGCGTCAGGGTGTCGGCCTTCGAACTCGTGGGCGACGGCTCGCTTTACGAACTGGCGCAGAAATGCCTGAGCCAGATGGACCTGCCGGGCGCTGAAATGCAGGCGGCCTGACCAGACTTCCGTAATACAACCCTCTTACGAATGGAAATAACGATGTCCGCTTCTCAGGGCCTTTCCAATCCCGCCGTTGACGCGAAACGTCTGCTTGCCAAGGGACTGGCCGCCCGGCTGGGCCGGACCGGCGGCGGGGCGTTCGCCGGGACCGCCGCCATCGCGGCGCCAGGCAACACCAACCGGACCGCGTCGGTCGCTGATCTGCCGGCCGAGGTCTACGACGTCCGCCAGTTCCCGGAACGCAAGGTCATGGAGGACATGGGCCGCTACTTCGCGGCCCATGGCGTGAAGAACCACTATTTCTGCCGCCACACCGACGTCAGCGGCGAAGTCATGACGGTGGAGGGCCGCAAATGCCTCAATTACTCCGGCTACAACTATCTCGGTATCGGCGGCGACTTGCGCGTCGCGAACGCGGTGAAAGCCGCGGTGGATCAGTACGGCGCGTCCGCCTCGGCGAGCCGCATCGTCGCGGGCAACACCGATCTGCATGAGACGCTGGAAGCCGAGATGGCTGAGTTTCTCGGCGCCGAGGCCTGTGTCGTTTCGGTTGGCGGCTATCAGACCAACGTCACCACGATCGGCTACTTGTGTGACCGGAACGATCTGATCCTGCACGACGAACTGGTGCACAACAGCATCATGACCGGCTGCGTCCTGTCGGGCGCGCGGCGGGTGCCGTTCCCGCACAACGACTACGCCGCGCTGGAAACCCTGCTGCGGGAAAACCGGATAAATCACCGGCGCGTGCTGATCATCACCGAGGGCGTCTACAGTATGGACGGCGATGTTCCCGACATCGGCCGCCTGGTTGAGTTGAAAAAACAATATAAGGCTTTGCTGATGGTCGATGAGGCGCATTCGCTTGGCGTCATCGGTGCCACCGGCCGAGGGGTTGCCGAGCATTTCAATCTTGCGCCCGGCGATATCGACATTCTCATGGGCACTCTCAGCAAGACCTTTGCCAGTTGCGGCGGGTTCATCGCCGGGCGGCGGGAACTGATCGATATCCTGAAGTATTTCGCGCCGGGCCTGGTGCTGTATAGCGCGGGCATCTCTCCGATCAGCACCGCCGCTGCGCTGGCGGCGCTGCGGGTGCTGCGCGACGAGCCGGAGCGGGCGGAACGGCTGCGCGAGAACGCTCGCTTCTTCATCGAACGGGCGCGCGCCGCCGGGCTGGACACCGGCCTCTCCCAAGGTTCCGCGGTGGTTCCGGTCGTCCTGCATGACGATGACCTGGCCTTGCGCGTGGTAGACCAGTTGATGGAACACGACGCGATCTGCGTGCACGCGATGCTTTATCCGTCGGTGCCCAAAGGCGCCGCCAGGCTGCGATTTTTTCTGAGCGCGGCGCACACGCAAGAGCAGCTCGCCTACACCGTTGATCGGCTTGCCGCGCGGATGGCCGGACGGGACCATGCCGGCGGGTGATCGCCCGGCGGCAACGGGGACCGGGACTCTCCGGCAATTTTTCCGGTCTCCCTCTCGGGTTGTGACTTATATCACATCCGCAACACAAAAGATCGGGCAAAAGCAGTCAGACGCCAAGGCCCTTACATCTCAGTACGGGACGGTCACGCCGGCCACCGCTTTCAAAGATCGATCCAGGAGGACCAGCTAATGATCATGGAAAAGCTCGACGATGTGTTGCGTGCGCTGGATGTCAAAGGCATTTCGCCCAACCTGTTGCTGGAAGGCGACCTCGGCCTGGATTTCCTCGAGCGCCAGTGCATGCGCGAGGATTTGGAAGACGATCTGCAGGTCGTTATCGCCGACGACGACCTGAAGAACGACATGACCGTGCTGGAATTTGCCGGGTTGTTGTCCCGCAAATCAATGACCCTTCCCGGGATCGATCATTTCGAGGGCAAGCTGGTGGAAGACGTCGTCATCTTCGCAATGCCCGAGCTGGTCAGCGGTGTGCTGCTGGATGTCGACGCCTGGCCAGGCCTGATGCCGCATGTCCGGAATGTCAGCACAACGTACGATGACGGAACCTATCAGGAGTTCACGATGGACATCCGAGGCGTCCGCGGCAATTTCATGCCCGTCCGCTCGGTGCATCGGAGCGAGCCCGGGCATGTCGCCTACTTCATGCCGGTGCCACCGCCCTTCCTCAAGCACTGCTGTGGCGACTGGTTCATCCGTTCGCTCGGCCGCGGTGCGACGCATCTGACATTCGTCCTGCGCTGGACCTTGGCCGCAGGCGGACAGGAGGCGATTTCCAGGCAGGATGGCATGATCGCCTCCGGCGGCATCGAGGTGGCGCTTCGCGAAACGTCCAAAGCCACGCTCGGCGCCGTGAAGTCGGCTCTGGAACAGAATGCCGAGTTTCCGGAAATCGGATGTGCGGCGTAACGTCCATGCACCGGGCGCGCATCAGGCCATCCCTTCGCGAGGAGATCAACTCATGATCACTATCGCCGTCGAACGCATCGTGCCTGTCGCGCCGCGATCGTTAATCGACCGGATCTGGTCGGGCGTGGAATGGCGGCCGGCTCGCTCGGGTGTCAAAGCGCTCGCCATCGATTACGACGATGGGTTGCATCAGTCGGTGCAGGTCTGTGTCGGCTGGCGCAGCGGTCATCTGCCGATGTCGGTCATGCGGTTTCGCGAAGGCACGTCGCGCATCAGCTATTTCTACTCCCGTCCCCCCAGCGGCGTGGCGAAACAAATCGGCCTTTGGGAAGCCCGGCCGGCCGGCGGCGGGTGCCGCCTTTTGCTGGTGCGGATGATGGAACTGGCGCGCCGATCGGGAGAAACCGACTCGTCGTTTCGGATGCGGGAGACGGCCCATGGCGAAATGCTGCGCCAGCATCTGGGCATGACCCTGGATGTCGTTGCCGAAGCCCGGGGTTGAACAGCCATGAATGGTCTTGCATCAACCCCGGCTTCCGCGCCGCTCGTGCTGATTCTCGGCGCGACAGGTTCGGCCGGACATGCTGCCGCCGGCGCGTTCCTCGCCCGGGGCTGGCGGGTGCGGGCGCTGCGTCGCACGGTCGACCAGCAGGCATCCGGACCCGAATGGGTCCGGGGTGACGCAATGGACCCGGACGCCGTGGCCCGCGCGGCCTCCGGGGCCTCGGTCATCCTTCACGCAGTCAATCCGCCCAAATATCGATATTGGCGGGAGCTCGGCATCCCGATGCTGGCCAATTCGATCGCCGCCGCGAAAAGCAGCGGCGCGCGACTGATATTTCCGGGCAACATCTATAATTTCCCGCCGGACGCGGGTGTGTCCGTTGACGAGCAGGCGCCGCAGTCTTCGGTCAGCCGCAAGGGCAAGGTCCGCGTGGAGATGGAACAAATGCTGGCGCAAGGGGCGCAACAAGGCGCCCGGTCCCTGGTGATCCGCGCAGGCGACTTCTTCGGCCCGGGAGCGGCCACATCATGGCTGCTCGCGGCGATGGTCAGGCCGGGCAAGCCGCCCAAATCCATTACTTACCCGGGCGTTCCCTCGGTCGGCCATCTCTGGGCCTTTCTTCCGGATTTCGCCGAAGCCATCGTCAGGCTGGCAGAGGTGGAGCGCGGCCTTCCCGCCTTCGATGTGTTCCATTTCGGCGGCCACTGGATCGACCCCGGAATCGAAATGGCCCGGGCCGTAGCGCGGGCTGTTGGCCGGCCGGACCTGCCCATCCGGCCGATGCCGTGGACGCTGCTGCGCCTCGCCTCGCCGTTCAGTTTCTTCCTACGTGAATTGCTTGACGTCGAATATCTCTGGCGCGTTCCGATCCGCCTCGACAATCGGAAACTGACTGCTGTCATCGGCGCCGAACCCCATACGCCGCTCGATGAAGCCGTGCGGCGGAGCCTGTTGCCCCCCACCAACGACCCAATACGGAGTTAAGTATCGTGCAGACCAAAACCATTCTCGCGATGCTGACCGGCGCCCTGCTCGCCGCGACGCAAACGCCGAACGCGGCCCGGGCGGACATTGTGTTCTCCGCCACCGGCACGGGCTCCGTGGCGATCGTGCCGGATGCGGCGATTGTGACCGCGCTGGATGAAAGCTTTCAACAGTCGCTTTCCACCGTCACCGGGCCGGAACTGGACAACGTCACGCTGACGGACAAGATCGACACCACTGCCACCTCCATCCAGACCGTGTTGTTCGACACGAATTTTCTGCTCACCGGACCGGGCGGGAATGCAATTTCCGGGACTTACTACCTCACATCGGATGTGTTCTCGGACTCGGTCCATGAAGCTTTCTCCGGTGTGTTCGATGTCAGCGGGGGCACGGGCGCCTACGCGTATGCGTATGGTTCGGGCACGTTCTCGGGAACAAATGTCTGGACCGATTATACCGACTCTTTGGGGGCTACTCAGATGTCATTCGACGGGACCTTGCAGGTTCCCGAACCGTCGGCGTTGTCGCTGTTAGGTCTGCCGATCGGCGGTCTGGCCGTCTTCCGGATGAGACGCCGCGAGGCCGCCGCCTGCCAAATCGCCGGCTGACCGGCGCCGCGGCGCGGCCCGACCGAGGGATGACTGGAGACACCTCATGCGTAGCGCGATGAAAATTTGTTTCGGCGGAGTGATCTGTGTCCTGGCCGGCGGCGCCGGAGAACCGTCGGATGTTGCCCGCCCGGTACGCGTGGCCGCGGTGCATTTCGCGCCCCTGGCGACGCCGGCGAGCTTCTCGGGATCCGTGCAGCCGCGCACCAGTGCGGATCTCGCGTTCCAGGCCGGTGGAAGGGTCATTCGCCGCCCGGTCAACATCGGGGACAATGTCACCGCCGGCCAGATGATCGCCGAGCTGGACCTGTCCGACCTGCACTATGCGCACGAAGCGGCGGAGGCGGCGATGCGGGCGGCCGAAGCTGATGCGGCCAGCGCGCACGCCGACCTGGCGCGGTATCAGCGGCTGGGTCAGGCGTCCGCCGCCTATTTGCCGTCCGAATTCGACCGCCGCAAAGCGGCCAGCCAAATGGCGGATGCACGCCTGAAGCAAACGATCTCGCAGGCTGCGATCGCGCGGGATCAGTTGCGATACGGCACGCTGACGGCAGACGCGGACGGCGTCATCACGGCTTTGCCCGTGCAGGTGGGCCAGGTCGTCAGTGCCGGTCAGACCGCCGCGACCCTGGCCCACTCGGCGGAGACGGAAGTCGCGATCGATGTGCCTGAAAACCGGCTGGCGACAATCCGCGCGGCGACCCTGGTCACCATCAGCCCCTGGGCGGCGCCTGGCGTTACCCTGCACGGGCGGGTCAGGGAAATCGGCGGCCAGGCGGACGCGGCCAGCCGGACCTTCGCGGTGCGGGTGACCGTCACGGACGCACCGCCCGGCCTGCTCCAGCCCGGGATGACGGCCATGGTGAATGTTGCCACCGCGGGCGACGACGTGGCCGTGCTGCCGGGATCCGCGTTGTGCGATCAGGATGGCCGACCCGCGGTCTGGGTGCTGGATTTGGCCAAGGGGCACGCCATCCGCCGAACGGTCCGGGTCGCCGGGTATCGCGGTGACGGCGCCGTTCTGATCCAGGCCGGCCTGGCGGAGGGTGAGCAGGTCGTGACTGCGGGTACGAGTGAAATCGGCCCCGACATGACCTTGACCGCATGGACGGGAGCGACGCGGTGACCTTCAATCTTTCCGCCCTGGCAACGCGCTACCGGGCGGTGACTTTGTTCGCGCTGGCCGCGCTGGCGTTGGGCGGGGTCTGGTCCTACCTGTCGCTTGGCCGGGCGGAAGACCCGGGTTTCACCATCAAGGAGATGGTCATCCTCGCCGATTGGCCAGGGGCGGACGCCGCCGAAATGGCGCGCCTCGTGGCAGATCCGATCGAACGCAAATTGCAGGACCTGGATCACCTGGACTTCACCGAAAGCCAGACGCAACCCGGTCATACCGCGATTCGGGTGACACTGCGCGACGACACTCCGGTGGCGCTTGTCTCCGGGCTGTTTTACCAGGTGCGCAAGAAGATCGGCGACATCCGCGGGCAATTGCCCGACACGCTGCAAGGGCCTTACTTCAACGACGAGTTCGGCGACACCTACGGGATCGTTTACGCCCTGACCTCGGACGATTTCAGCCTGTCGCAGTTGCGGCATGTCGCCGAGGATGTGCGAGAGCAACTGATCGACGTGCCGGGCACCGGCCGGGTGGTGCTGTTTGGGCAGCCAAACGAGCGCATTACCATCGAAGTCTCACACCGTAAGCTCGCCCAACTGGGCCTGACACTGGATGCGCTGCTGCGGGCGGTGCGGATGGAAAACAGCGTGGTCGCCAACGGGTTCGTCGATACGCCGAACGACCGCATCCAGGTGCGCACACGGCACGTCCTCGATGGGCTGGCGGCGCTGGAGGAACTGCCGGTGCAGGTGAAGGGCCATTTGCTGCGGCTCGGCGACATTGCGGACATCCATCGCGGTGCCGGCGATCCGCCCGCACCGACGATGCGCTTTAACGGGCACCCGGCGATCGGGCTCGGGATCGTTATGGCCGACGGCGGCAACATCGTCGATCTTGGCAAGGCGATGGCGGCGCGGGTTGCGTCCATTGCGCCCGGGCTGCCGATGGGGATCCACCTCGCCACCCTGAATGACCAGCCCGTGGTGGTGACGGCCGATGTCGGCGACTTTCAGGAATCGTTTCTGGAAGCGCTGGCGATCGTGCTGCTTGTCAGTTTCGTCAGTCTGGGCTTGCGCGCCGGCATCGTCGTGGCGATCAGCGTTCCGCTTGTGCTGGCGGGTGTCTTCGTCGGCATGATGGCGATGGGCATCGCGCTCCAGCGCATCTCGCTTGGCGCCATGGTCATAGCGCTGGGCCTGCTGGTGGACGACGCGATCATCGCCGTCGAGACCATGAGCGTGAAATTGCGGCAGGGATGGAGCCGAACGAACGCGGGAAGTTTCGCGTTCACATCGACCGCGTTTCCGATGCTGACCGGAACGCTGGTGACAGCCGCGGGTTACATGCCGGTCGGGTTGGCCCAGTCGAGCACCGGTGAATACACGCAGGATATTTTTCGGGTGGTTGGGCTGGCGCTGATATTGTCATGGTTCGTGGCGGTGTTGTTCGTGCCATTCCTGGGCATGGCCCTGTTGCCCGGGCCTCGCCCCACGGCTGGGCAGTTTGGCACCTATGACGGCCGTCAGCATGCCCTGCTCCGGCGTATGGCAGGTTGGTGCGTCCATCATCGCTACCTGGTCATTGCCGCGGCGCTCCTGGCCTTCATCGCCTCGGCGACCGGCTTCATCCTGGTGCCGCAACAGTTCTTTCCGACTTCTGATCGGCGGGAAGTGCTGATCGACCTGCGTTTGCCGGAAGGCGCCAGTTTCGCGGCGACCGAGGCGGCGGTGAAGCGCATGGAGGCGATGCTGGGCGAACAGTCCGGCATCGTATCCTACGCCGCTTACACCGGGACCGGCACGCCGCGTTTCTTCCTGTCGTTTTCACCGGAACTGGATCAAACGAATTTTGCCCAGTTCGTCATCAATACGCGTTCGATCGCCGATCGGGACGCGTTGTTCTCGTGGTTGAGCGGAATAGCCGCGCGTGGAGCGTCGGGCCCGTTCCCGGACGTCCGCCTGCGCCCCTCGTTGCTGGAATTTGGCCCTCCCGTGGGATATCCGGTCCAATTCCGCGTCGTTGGTCCCGACATTGACGAACTGCGGCGCATCGGTGCGCAGGCCGCCGATGCAATGCGGACCAGCAAGCTGCTGACCAACATCAACAGCAATTGGGACGCGATGGCGAAGACGGTGACGGTCCGCCTCGACCAGAACAAGGCGCGGCTTCTGGGCCTGTCGACCGAAGATGCCGCGACCACGTTGCAGACGCTGCAACAGGGCTCCGTCGTGACGCAGTTCCGGGAGGGAACCGATCTGATCCCGGTCGTTGTTCGCTCGATTCCCGCGGAACGCACCGATATCGGTGCCATCGGCGATATCACCGTGCCATCTTCAGCCGGTCAGCCGATACCGCTGGCGCAGTTCGCCGAAATCGGCTGGGGGTTGGAACAGCCGGAGGTCTGGCACCGCAACCGCACGCCGATGATGGTCCTGCGCGCCGACACGCTTCCCGGCGTGCAGCCCGAGGAGGCAGTGGACGACGTGCTGCCGCGGCTCGCCAGGATCACGGCGAGCCTGCCGTCCGGTTATCGGATCGAAACCGCGGGCGCGGTCGAGGAGAGCGCAAAGGGATCGGACAGCATCAACAAGATCCTGCCGGCAATGGTTCTGGTGATCCTCGCATTGCTGATGATCCAGTTGCGGTCTTTCCAGTTGATGGCGATCGTCTTGCTGACCGCGCCCTTGGGTCTGATCGGGGTGACCGCGGCCCTGCTGATAACCGGTGCTCCCTTCGGGTTCGTGGCCATGCTGGGATTTATCGCGCTGGCGGGAATCATCATGCGTAATTCGGTGATCCTTGTGGACCAGATCGAACAGGACATCGCGGCGGGTGTTGCCGTGGAAGAGGCGATTGTGGAAGCCACCGTCCGGCGCGCGCGGCCCATTCTGCTAACGGCCGCCGCGGCAATTCTGGGCCTCGCGCCGCTCGCGTTCTCAGTCTTTTGGGGGCCGATGGCGATCGCGATCATGGGGGGGCTGGTCAGCGCGACCGCGCTGACCCTGTGTTTCGTGCCATCGTTGTTCGCCGCCATGAGAGCCGGGGGTCACCGACTATTGGTGAGAGAGCCTGCACCCGCCGAAGCCGGGCGGACCTGATAGTGGCAGCGGCACTTGTTCTCCACCGAAAACAAGGATGCCGCCACCGTCGCCCGCCAGGGTGATGGTCGCTGCGGGTCGGAACGGCGAAGCACGTTCGTTGCGGTTCCATCAATAAGCGTCAAAATATTGCTGCAGGGCATCGACGCTGTTGCTCTTCAGCAGGCCGAGCATCAGCAGGACGCGTGATTTCTGCGGATTAAGCTCCCCGCTGGCGATGAAGTGGAGCTTGTCGTCGTTCACCTCTATGTTGCGGTAAACCGCCCCGCTGCCGGTGCGGCTGCTGCGCACCACCGCGACACCGCCGCGCGCGGCATCGGCGAGACCGTCGGTGGCCGCCTTGGTCATGTTGCCATCGCCCACGCCGGCCACGACGATGCCTTTCGCTCCGTTCTTGACGGCGTAGTCAATGAAATCGCGCCCCATATTCGCATACGCGTAAACGATCTCGACCTTCGGCAGCGCGTCGAGGCCGTCGATCGAGAAGGCGCTTTGTTCGCCGTGGATCGTCGCAGGCGGAGCAAAGAAGGTCACATGCTCGCCGGAGACATGGCCGGCGGGGCCGCGGTTGGGCGAGTGGAATGTATCCAGCGCCGTGGTGTTCTGCTTCTCCACCTCGCGGGCGTAATGGATCTGGTCGTTCAGGACGACCATGACGCCGCGGCCCTTCGCCTCCGGGCTGGTTGCAACGGCAACCGCCTCATACAGGTTCATCGGCCCGTCCGCACTCAGGGACGTCGCCGGCCGCATCGAGCCGACCATGACGATCGGCTTGTCGCTGTGCACCGTCAGGCTGAGGAAGTAGCCGGTTTCCTCCATCGTATCGGTGCCGTGGGTGATCACCACGGCGTCGACATCCGGCTGTTTGAGAAGTTCATCCACCCGGTGGCCGAGTTTGAGCCAGATTTCGTTCGTCATGTCCTGGCTGCCGACGTTGACGAGCTGCTCGCCCTTGATATCCGCGAGATCTTTCATCAAGGGCGCCGCGTCGATCAGGTGCTGGATGTCGAACACCCCCGACGTGTAGCCGCCTTGCGCCGTGTTCGGCTGCGCGCCGGCGATCGTGCCGCCGGTCGCGACGATGGCAACGCGCGGCTTGGCGGCCGCGGACCCCGCAGCGGCCAGAACCAAACCGAGCGCAAGGACGACAAGCCTCAACCGCCTGGTCATGTCACGTGCCTCCCGTAATGCGCGAGCCGCCGGATTGCAGCAAGCCTGAAGCCGCCGCGGGGATGATCAGGCCTTCCGCCTGGATGTCGCGCGGTGCCTCCAGTTCGCCTTCCCACTTGGCGACGACGGCGGTCGCGATGCTGTTGCCGATAACGTTGGTCGCCGTGCGGCCCATGTCGAGGAACTGATCGATTCCCAGGATCAGCAGGATTCCGGCCTCCGGCAACTTGAACATCGGGATCGTTGCCGCAACAACCACCAGCGACGCGCGCGGCACGCCGGCAATGCCCTTGCTGGTCACCATCATCACCAGCAGCAGCGCGATCTGCTGGCTGAAGGGCAAATGGATGTTGTACGCCTGCGCGACGAACAGGGCGGCAAACGCCTGGTACATCATCGATCCGTCGAGATTGAAGGAATAGCCGAGCGGCAGCACGAAACCGGTCACGCGGTCCCGCACGCCGAACTTCTCGAGTTGCTCCATCGTCTTCGGATAGGCCGCCTCGCTGCTTGCGGTCGAGAAGGCGACCAGCATCGGCTCCCGGATCAGCTTCAGCAGCGTGAACATGGACGGACCGAGCGCCAGCCTGCCCGCAATGATCAGCGCGCACCACAGCAGCACGAGGCCGAAATAGAACGAACCGATGAACTTGCCGTAAGTGAGAAGTACGCCCAGACCCTGAACCGTGATCACCGAAGCGATGGCGGCAAATACGCCGTACGGTGCAAAGTTCATGACGTAGTCGGTCAGTCTCAGCATGACGTGGACGAGTTCCCCGATCGACTTGATCAGCGTCTTTGCCGTCTCGTCCTTGAATGACGCGATGGCGAAGCCGAAGAAAATCGAAAACACGAGGATCTGCAGGATTTCATTTTGCGCCATCGCCTGAACGATGCTGCTCGGGAAGGCGTGGGTGATGAAGTCCTTGAAGTTCAGTGCGCCGGTGGCAAGGTTCGTCCCGGCGCTTTCCGGAGGACGGGTCAGGTCGAGGTTGGCGCCCGGCGCCAGCAGATTCGCCAGCAGCATGCCGAGCAGCAGCGAAAACAAGGAGGCGCTGATGAACCATAGCAGCGCCTTGCCGGCGATGCGTCCCACCGCGCCGGTGTCGCCGAGGCTCGCGATTCCCGCCACCAGGGTGGCGAACACCAACGGCGCGATGATCATCTTGATCAGGCGGAGGAAGATGTCGGTGACGATCGAGAAATAGCCTGCGATCTCGTGTGCGGTCGCCGGATCCGGCGCCAGTTGATTGCAGATATATCCGGCCACTATACCAAGGACCAGGCTGGCCATGATCCAGGTCGTCCGCCGGTTCGATTTTGCCGGTTTTGCGGGTTGCATGCGCGCGTCTCCCGTAGCCCTGTGAGGTAACTATTCGCGAGGGCCGATCGGCTGCGGCCGCGTCAGAACGTCGGGCCGCAGGATTTCATCGAGCTTTTCTTTCGGCAGCAGGCCCCTTTCAAGGACGACGTCGTAGACGCGCCGCCCCGACAGATGCGCCTCCTGCGCGACGGCGGTTGCATTGGCGTAGCCGATATAGGGGTTGAGCGCGGTGACGATGCCGATGGAGCCTTCGACGCTGGCACGCAGCACCTCGCGGTTGGCGGTTATGCCGCGGACGCAGCGTTCCGCGAGCGTGAGGCAACCCTGCCGCAAATGCGCGGTGCTCTTGAACAGGCTGTGAGCGATAATCGGCTCGAAGGCGTTGAGCTGGAGCTGACCCGCCTCGGCGGCGAAGGTCACCGTCACGTCGTTGCCGATGACCTCGAAGGCGATCTGGTTGACCACCTCGGGGATCACCGGGTTGACCTTGCCGGGCATGATGGAGGATCCCGCCTGCACCGCCGGCAGATTGATCTCGTTCAGCCCGGCGCGCGGCCCGCTGGACAGCAGGCGCAGATCGTTGCAGGTCTTCGACAGCTTGACCGCCACGCGCTTCAGGACGCCCGAAAGCTGCACGAATGCGCCGCAATCCTGCGTCGCCTCCACGAGGTTGGGGGCCGTGATCAGCGGGATGCCGGTGATCTCGCACAGTCGCCGGCAGACCAGGGCGGCATAGCCGGGGTGAGCGGTAATGCCGGTGCCGATGGCGGTGGCGCCCATGTTGATCTCGCGGATCAGCATGGCGGCTTCTTTCAGCCGGTCCTCATCCTCGCCGATCATCACGGCGTAGGTGCTGAATTCCTGGCCGAGCGTCATCGGCACGGCGTCCTGAAGCTGGGTGCGGCCCATCTTCAGGACGTCCTTGAATTCCTCGGCCTTGGCCTCGAACGCGCCACGCAAAACGGCCATCGCGTCCACCAGGCGGAAGATGCCGAAATACGTCGCGAGCTTGAGCGCAGTCGGGTAAACGTCGTTGGTACTCTGGCTCATGTTGACGTGTTCGTTGGGGTGCAGGAACTGATATTCGCCGCGGCGATGTCCCAGATGCTCCAGGCCGCGGTTGGCGACCACTTCATTGGCGTTCATGTTGGTGGAGGTGCCGGCGCCGCCCTGAATGACGTCGACGACGAACTGGTCGTGCAACTGGCCGGCGCGGATGTCTTCGCATGCGCGGACGATTGCGTCGCGCCGTTCCGTGTCCAGCAGGTTCAGTTCATGGTTGGCGAGGGCGGCGGCTTGCTTGATGCTGGCAAGCGACCTGATCAACTCGGGATAGATCGCGATCGTCGTCTGGGAGATCGGGAAGTTCTGCACCGCGCGCAGCGTGTGGACACCGTAGTAAGCAGCGTCCGGAACAGCAAGATCCCCGAGCAGGTCGTGCTCGAGCCGCGTAGCTGATTGGGGCATTGGTTCGTTTCCTGGACTAATTGATTTTACTTGCCTGACCGGATCCACCGGAGCATCTTTCGGGCACTGGCCGCAAGCACCAAATCGGGTGGTGCCACATCGGGCGGGCTTCAATTGAGCGTTTGGCCGGACTGAGCGAACGGGCCGCGGCGGACAAGAGGAAGTGCTGAGCCATGAGACCGCCCCGAACCGTGAACATATACGGAGCACGACCGAGGCGAGAGCCCACGCCAAACACCGTGGCGGGTGCTTCGCAGTGGCGCGAATCAGCATCGTGCCGGCGATGATCGCCGGCACGATGCTGGTCAGGCTCAAGAGAACAGGTGCGTGAGGTTGGTGACCCCGGCCAACGTGAGGGTGCTGTTGTCCGAGAAGACGATTTGGGCCGAACCGCCGGAGACGGTGTCGCTCGAGACCGTCACGCCGTTGAGGGTCAGCTTGTCGATGCCGACCTGGAAATCGTTGATAATGTCGGTCGCCGGGGTCGCGCGCGCGAGTATCGTGTAGGCGATCGACGACCCCCAACCGTACTCGTTGACCGTGGTTGCGCCGGTGCCGAACTGGACGCTGCCGCCCCGGGGATTAAGGTTCAGGGTAGCAGCACCGGAGCCGCCGATGAAAGTCACGGCCCCGCCGCTGAGCGCGCTCACGTTGATGTTGCCGGAGCCGCCGACGACATAGAGCGCGCCGTATCCCTCTTTGATGGTCGCGGATCCGCTGCCGCCGATGAAGCTCAGCGAGCTACTTGCGCCGGCAACCGAAATCGACCCCGAGCCGCCATGGATGGTGAACGAGCTGTTGCCGTTCCAGTCGCCGCCGACGACCGATGTCGTGCCGGTGCCGGCCCATATCGTGCTGCCACTTCCGTCCGCGTCGATAGTATCCGTGCCCGAGCCGCCGTAGATCTGGTCTGCCCCGTAGGAGTTTACGGTCTGCGAGCCGGCGCCCATCGTGACAGTTACCGGCTGGCTCCCGTTGGTCGTAACCGACAGGCTGCTGCCCGGCTGCGAGTGGATGGAGGCGCTCCCGCCTTTCAAGGTCACGTTGGCGAGCGGCCCGGATGCGCCCTCCTGCACATAGGACACCGTGGCACCGTTTTCGGTGAGGTTACTAGAAGCGGATTCCACCACCGTTAGGGATGATCCAGCGAGGGCGCTGAGTGAATTATACCCCGTGCCGACGAAGGTTTCGACACCTGCCAAGGTCAGGAAAACGTTGTTGCCGGTGCTGTTGATCACGCTGTTGCCACTGACCGTGCCGGACAAGGAGCCGGCGGTCGTAATCGTATCGGTGCCCTGGCTGTTGATGGTATCCGAACCGGACAGGTTCAGGGTATTGGCCGTTCCAGCCAGCGTCGTGACGGTGTTCGCACCGCCACCGTTGGAATTGAACACCACGCCGCCGGACCCGCCGGTGATGGTTTCCCGGCTGCCGCCGTTGATGGTCATGAGACCGGCGCCGCCAACGAAGCGGTCGGAGCTGAGGATCGAGGCCACCGTGTTGGTCTGGCTTCCGCCGTAATAGGTGATGTTTCCGGTATCGCCGTTGAGCGTAACCAGGCCGTTGCTGGCATAAACCGAGGCGCCGGCCGTATCGCCGCGGCCGAAGACGCTGAGCTGGCCGGTGCCCGCGTAGACCGTGGCAGCGGCTTCAACGATGACGGTCGCGTTCGACGCCCCGGCATAAATCACGTCGCTGCCAACGCTGGTCACGTTTGCCGTGCCCGCGACGAATGTCATGTCGACGCCTTGTGCGCCTCCGCCGGTCACGATCTGCATCTGGGCGTTGTACATACGCAGGCTATACGACCCGCCTGTCAGCGTCGCCTGCTGCTGGGCGCCGCCTTGGGTTACGTTGAACGAGGCGTTGCCCCCGTTGCTGGTAATCTGCATGTAGACTTCGGGGCCGGTAATGGTGACATTGCCAGCCGCACCGAGACCGATGAACTCATTGCTGTTGTTGGCTATGATATTCGCCGTGCCGTTCACCGTCCAGTAGTTCGACCCTGTACTGTCGTAAATGAGCGCATCGCCGTTCACGGTCGCAGTGATGTTTCCGCAGCCGGCGGTGATGGTGTCGTTGCCTTCGCTGTCGACCGTGTCCTGTCCGGACAGGACGATCGTATTGTAGGAGTTCGCGGCCGTTGTGATTTGATTGCCGCCGGAGGGGGCGATTTCAGTATAGTTCATTCCTCCGGACCCGCCGATGGCTATGATGTGACCCGCGTATGCTGTGACGGTCAGCAATCCGGCCCCGCCCTCGACCGCTTGGACACCGCCACAGTTCAAGTTAATGGTATGCGGCAGGGCATCCGTATAGATCTGCGTGCTGCCCGGAATCACCCCTACGAGCGTCGTGTTGTTGAAAGCCACGCCCGCGCCATCGGTATTGTTGGTTTCGGTTGCCGGCCCGCTCGCGACCTGGCCGACCGTCATGTTGTCGAAGGTGTTGCCGGTGATCGTGACGCTGATCGCCGACTGGTTCAGCACGCCCGTGGCGTGTCCGTTGTCATCGATGAAGGTGTTGCCCTGCACCAGGAGCGAGGAGCCGGCATAGGGGATGCCTTCGCCGCTGAAATGGATCATGTTGTAGTTTTGCGCCAGTGGACCCTTTTCGATCGTATTGTTCTCGACCACGTCGACGCCGCCGTTGGGCAGGTCGATGTCGTAGCTGGGATCGGCGGTCGGACCATCATAGAAGGAGTTGTTGGTGATGGTGTTGACCAGGGCGCGGCTCTTGAGCTCGTGCCCGGCATTGCACGCCTCGAAGATGCAGTTGGTGACCGTCAGGGAGTCGACGCCGCCGATATAGGCGTTATGCGTATAGCCGGTGCCGGAGCCGTTGGCGTTGAACGTGTCGTCGTTCAGGACGATGGTGTTGCTAGGCAGGCCGAGGACCGGAAACGCCAGCAGGCCGTCCTGGTTATTCTGGAAACTATCGTTGTTCAGCACCATGTCGCCGCCTTCGTAGCGGATTCCTGCCCCGTTGCCGCCATCCGTGGCGTCGATCGCGGCGCCGGTGAACGAGAAATTCTCGATCGTGCAACTGGCATCGACGGTGATGATGCCCTTGAGGTTGGTTGGCGGCTCGGTCGCCACCATGTTCACGATGCCGCCCACGCCGATCAAGGTTATGTTCGCGCTGATGGTCGCGAAGTCGTTGGTGTAGGTTCCGGCATTGACCTCGATGATGTCGCCGTTCCGGGCCGCTGCCACGGCAGCCCCGATGGTGGCGTATTCCTCACCGGCGCCAACGGTCAAAATGTTTGAAACCGCCCACGCGATGGAAAGAGGAACAGGCGAGCCATCCTGTTCGCCGATGGTGCCATTGTAGCCGGTTGCTTGTGACATTTTGCGTTGCCTTTCTGCATCAATGATTGTGCGGCATGACCACATTCGAAACTAGTCCCGAAGGCTCATGCCATTCTGTCATCTTATCGTTAACTTTATCCCGGGCAGGGTTTATGCCGACAAAAGGCCTTTATAGATGCTAATTTGTAATTGACTCGAGTCAATATAATAAGGGCGGGGATAATTCGGCGGCACGATGAAATTATAATCCAACGTCGTCTTGAATATTGGAAACTTCAATTTCGGGCGTGACGCGCCTTCTCCGCCGGTATCGTTAAATGGACGAAGTCCCTGCGATGCAGTCCAGTCGGTTTCGGGATGGCGCCCGCGGGACAGGGCCGGTCAAATTACGAAATCAAATGAAACCAAACCGGTTTTTTTGTAGCCATTGGCGATGCTGCTGAAATCGCCCCGCCCCGGCGGCGCTGACATGTGCGCAACACGTTATTTCAAATTAGATTGCGTGTGTCTTTTTTATTGCTTCAGGGTAGTTCCTGGACGCCGCTCCCGGCCGCACATATCGTTATGAAGCAGCCGGAAATGCCGTTTCCCGCGGTCGAACTTCACACCGGTTTGACCCCGATCCATATCAACCGGCCTAAGCCATCGGCAGACAACGATGCGGCTTGCCGGACGGCTTAGTCCGCCATTTCTGCGGTTACGATCCTCAATTAATCGTCATGCCGGCCCGCGCCGAGCCGCGTGACCGGTTGTTGCAGTGCAATGAACCAAGGCACTTCGCGAATGCCCCGGTGTTTGCCTCCTGACGATCCGCGCGAGCCGCCCGGGTCCGCCGTGTTCACGCCGGTGTGCTCCGCACGGTTGCCGAGTGCCACGATTTCCTCATTTGTGGCACCGCCGCTGCCTTAGGTGACGCCCAAGAATAAGCGAATCGGGCGGTTGACTTTGTTTCGTCATGGCCCGGCTTGTCCGGGCCATCTGTCGCGGCACGTGCGGCTACGGGTGGCCCGGACAGGCCGGGCCATGACGGTTTTGGGGACCCAGCCCGTTGAAGCGGTAGTTCTTGGGCGTCGCCTTAGTGTGCGGCAACTGTTCTTCCGGCGGCGGTTTCAGGATATCTGATCGCATTGGCGGTCGTCAGCCTGGTTTCGGTATCGCCGGTGCGGTGGGCGGCGAGCGACAATCTGCTTGTGGCGACGGCGAAGCGGGCGCTGCGATGATATGACCTTCCCGAGGCCGGCGTGTATGATCGCTTTACAGGAGGTTCTTCGGACGGCAGACAGCATGCAGCCGTTTTACGAACGAGGGTTTGACATGCCTGAGCCGGATCAGTTTCAGGCGATGATCGAGCGCGTTCCGGGGGTGCGGGCGCCGCATACGGGGAATCTTCGGGAGATCACCGAGCGCCTGACAACCATGATAAATCATCCGGGTAGCCTCCTGGCGACCGAACGAATCCACCATCGGCAAGGGATGCTATGCCCTCGATCGGCATCGGGCCCGGCCTTATCGCATCGAACACAGGTTCGATCCGGTGGCCTGACGGCACCCCGGCAAATCGCGGGAGCTTGATGATGAAACGCCGTGCCTTCATGGCCCTGACGGCCGCGTCCCTCGCCGCGCCGTCACTGGTGCAAGCCGAAACCGCCCGCGTCCTGCGCTTCATTCCGCAAGCCGATTTGACCGCGGTCGATCCGGTCTGGACGTCGGTTTATGTCACCCGCAACCACGGGTACTTGGTCTTCGACACGCTTTATGGCCAGGACAGCGCCTTCCGCGTCCAGCCGCAGATGGTCGAGGGCGCTACCACGGAGCAGGACGGCCGGCTCTGGCGGCTGGTGCTGCGTGAGGGGCTGCTGTTCCACGACAACACCCCGGTGCCCGCCCGCGATTGCGTTGCCAGCATCCGCCGCTGGGGCCGGCGGGACGCGTTCGGTCAGACCCTGATGCTGGCGACCGACGAACTGTCGGCTCCGGACGACCGCACCATCCAGTTCCGGCTGAAAGCACCCTTTCCCCTCCTGCCCGACGCGCTTGGCAAGATCGGCATCAATATGCTGCCGATCATGCCGGAAAGGCTGGCGGCGACCGACCCGTTCAAGCAAGTAACGGAGGTCACGGGCTCCGGGCCGTTCCGGTTCCTCGCCGACGAACGGATCTCCGGCGCCCGCGTCGCCTATGCCCGCTTCGACAAATACCGCCCGCGCGAACACGGCACGCCGGACTGGACCGCGGGGCCGAAGGTCGCGCATTTCGACCGGGTGGTCTGGAACGTCATCCCTGACGGCGCCACCGCCGCCGGGGCGATGCTGAATAACGAGGCCGACTGGTGGGAACAGCCGCTGTTCGATCTGCTGCCGCTGCTGAAACGCTCCCCCGCGCTGACCACTTCTGTGATCGAGGTCACCGGGAATATCGGACTGCTGCGGATGAACCAGTTGTTCCCGCCGTTCGACAATCCTGGCGTCCGGCGCGCGCTGCTCGGCGCGCTGAACCAGGCCGATTTCATGACCGCCGTGGCGGGTGACGATGCCTCCGCCTGGCGGGGCGACGTCGGGTATTTCGCTCCGGGGACGCCGATGGCCAGCGAGGCGGGGCTGTCGGCGCTGACCGGTCCGCGCGACGTTGACCGCGCCCGGCGGGACCTGGCCAGGGCCGGATACAATGGCGAACGCGTGGTCATCCTGGCGCCGGGGGACTACCCGCGGATCAACGCGCTGGCCAATGTCGCCGCCGACATGATGCAGCGTTGCGGCATGAACGTGGATTTGCAGACCACCGATTGGGGCAGCGTGATACAGCGCCGCGCCAGCAGGGCGCCGCTCGACAAGGGCGGTTGGAGCGTCTTCATCACCACCTTCACCGGCCTCGATATGTCCAATCCAGCCAGCAACCCGGCTTTGCGCGGCAACGGCGCCAACGCCTGGTTCGGCTGGCCCACCGCGCCCGCGCTGGAGGCGTTGCGCGACCAATGGCTGGCGGCGGCCGATGCGGCGGAGCAGAGGCGGATCGCGGCACTGATTCAGGCTCAGGCCTTTGTCGATGTCCCGTTCCTGCCGCTCGGTCAGTTCTTCCAGCCCACGGCGCAGAGCAAGACATTGGAGGGGGGCTGACCGGGATGCCGCTGTTCTGGAACATCCGCCGGCGCGGTTGACCGGGCCTTGGACCCGGCCGGTCGATCGCAGTAGAAAGCGCGGCAGTGAAGGAGGCGGTCATGGCGAAAATTCACTATCAGGTTGTCCAGCACGACGGCGGTTGGGCTTACAAGCTTGAGAATGTGTTCTCTGAACCTTTCCGCACCCGTGCGGCGGCACTTGCCGCAGCGAAGCGGGTCGCCGCGGAGCAGCACGTCCCGGGCGATGCCACGCAGATCGAGTATCAGGACGAACATGGGAAGTGGCACACTGAAATGTCGGAAGGCACCGACCGGCCGGAGGCCGATGTCATCACCTGATCGCCGCCCAGCCTAGTCCTGGAGTGGATTGTACGGTCTGACGAAATCCGCCTCATCCTGCGCACCGATGGCCGGCGCGCCGATGGGAAGGATGCCGCCCACCAGCAAGGGCGCACTCGAGCTTCGGTCCCAGTCCATATGCGGCGCGGAATCCGTGTTCGGATCGGGCGCGGCGGTATCGAAGCGGGAGGAGGTGATCAGGTCGATGATCACGGCCACCGCGACCTCCCGCGTCGCGCCTGCCGCGACGGCATCGTCCACCAGCGCCGTCAGCCGGGGCAGCACGAAATCGTGGATGGGTGAGTCGGTGCTCATGCGGACCTCGGGGCTATTTCGATCAGGGTCCAATCTGCCCGTTCCAGCGTCGGCGCGAAAGCGTTGCGTGCATCCCGCGGGCACGGCGCGCGTTCAATCCCGGAACGCAGGAGGACAGCCCATGCCGATCCCGCCGAACCGGCCCCCCGAGTCGCCGCCTCCCGCCCCGCCGCCGGAGCAGGCGCCCGGCGGCCCGGCAGAGGACCCCGTCCCCGGACTGCCGCCGGAGATTCCCGACCCGGCGCCGTCGAACGAACCGCCGGGACCGATTGTGGCGTAGCGGTCAGCGGGCGATGACGCGACGTTTCATCCGCTGGCAAACAGCCAGAACAACCCGCCCGACAGCAGGATCGTCGCCGGCAGCGTCGCCACCCAGGCGATGACGATCTGCCACACGACGGCCGGTTGCACACCGGCGCCGGACCCGGCCATCGTCCCCGCCACTCCCGACGAGATGATATGGGTCGTACTCACCGGCAGGCCGGAGAAGCCCGCCGTCCCGATCAGCAGCCCGCCCATCAGTTCGGCGGAGGCGCCCTGCGCGGGCGTCAGGTGCCGCTTGCCGATGCGCTCCCCGATCGTGGTGACGATGCGCTTGTAGCCGATCATCGTGCCCAGCCCGAGGCAGACGGCGCTCAGCATCCGAACCCATATCGGCGCATACTCGACCGCACCATGCAGGGTATCGTGCAGCTTTTTCGCTGTGGCCTTGTCCTCGGCCGTTGCGTCCTTGCTTTCCGAAACCGTCTTCAGCTCGGCGTCGACGTGATAGACGGCGTCCCGCAAACCCGGCCGTTCCCGGGCCGGTATGTCGGTCAATGCCTTCGCCCCGCCGAGTTGCGCGGCGAGACGCTGCGCGTCGCGGACCGCAAGGCCCTTTTCGTCGTCCCCGTAACGCTCGATCAGCGGTTGCGCCTGCTGCGCCGCCTGCGCGATCGCCGGCAAGCCGGATGCCTCGGGGTTCAGCGAGAACGCCGCCGGCATGATGCCGATGATCGTCAGCATGATCAGCCCGATGCTCTTTTGCCCGTCGTTCGATCCGTGCGCGAAGCTGACTCCCGAGCACGTCAGGATCAGCAGCCCCCGCACCCACCACGGCGGCGGCCGTTCGGCTGTCGTAGGCTCAAACAGGGTGCGGTCGCGGATGACCGCGTTGAGCACCCGGAGCAGCAGCCCGGCCAGGAAGAATCCCAGCAGCGGGGAAAAGAACAGCGCCCGCAGCACCGACCAGATCTGCGACCAGTCTACGCCCTCACCCGGGCCGCGGGATGCCGTGATCGAGTTGACGATCGCCACGCCCATCAGGGAGCCGATGATCGCATGGGAGCTGGAGCAGGGTATACCCATCCACCACGTCGTGACGTTCCAGATCAGCGCCGACAGGAACAGGGCCAGCAGCATGGCGATCGCAGGATTGCCGTTGGGCGGCGTCAGCACGTCGGGCGGCAGCAACTCCACCAGGGTGAAGGCCACCGCGATGCCGCCCGCGACTACCCCGATGAAATTCAGCGTGCCGGACAGGATCACAGCCGGCACTGGCTTGAGGCTGTGGGTGTAGATCACCGTTGCGACCGCGTTGGCGGTGTCGTGGAACCCGTTCGAGAACTCGAACGCCAGCACAAGGATGAAACAGAAGACCAGGACCGCGAGGGCGAACGTTGAGGAGGGAGCGATGGCTGCAAACATCGACGGGCAACGGTCCGGACGGGCGCCGGTCGCAGCGTCATTGAATTTTCATGCCGGGATCTCCTGTCGCTCCCGCGCGACCGCCCCGCTATAAGCCCCCATGTCTTCAGACGACCCGATTCGGGCCATCGTGCTGGCGGTCGGCGCGACCGTCCTGTTCGGCTCCTCCGACACCATCGCCAAATACCTCAGCACCAGCCTGCCGATCGCGGAATTCCTGTGGATACGCTATGTGCTGTTCCTGGCGATGGCCATGGTCCTCGGCCGCCGTGTCACGCGGCAAGCCGCGCATCCGCGCAACCCGGGCCTACAGGTCGCCCGAGGCATCTGCGTCGTGCTGTCCTCGCTGCTGTTCGTCTACGGCGTCCGCCGCATGACCATGGCGCAGGCGACCACCATCAACTTCCTGTCGCCCATCCTGATCACCATCCTTTCGGTCCCGCTGCTTGGCGAGACCGTCAGCCTGCGCCGCTGGGCCGCCGTCGGCGCCGGGTTGGTGGGCATGCTCGTCGTGGTTCGCCCCGGCCTCGGCGGCTTCCAGCCGGCATCGCTGTTCGGCGTCGGCGGGGCGTTCTGCTGGGCGCTGGCGCTCATTATCACCCGCAAGATCGCCATCTCCGACGCGCCGGAGACCACCGTGCTGTGGTTCGCCGCCATCGGCGCCGCGGTGCTGACGGTGCTGCTGCCGTTCGATGCGGCCTGGCCGACGGGGCGTCAGTTCCGGTTGGCCCTGCTGCTGGGGGTGCTCGTTTCGGCCGGGCAGTGGATTGTCATCCTGGCCCACCGCCTCGCACCCGCCTCCCTGCTGGCGCCGTTCTTCTATACGCAGTTGGTCTGGGTCAGCATCCTCGGCTTCCTGGTGTTCGGCAACCTGCCCGACCGCTGGACCCTGTCCGGCGCCGCCATCATCATCGCCAGCGGGCTTTACACGGCACACCGGGAGAGAATCCGCGGCCCGCGCGCCGGATTTATCGCCAAATCCCGCCCGGGCGTGTAGGGAATGCGCGCGGTACCGTCCCCTGTATTCAGCGGTTGGCGGCATCACATAAGCAGGACGTGAATTCTGGAGCCGGAGGCATGGTGGATACCGAGACGACCGCGATAACGGACGCTCCCCGCAACTTCATCCGCGACATCGTGCAGGATGACCTGGAGGCCGGGCGTGCCCGCGGCATCGTGACCCGGTTCCCGCCGGAGCCGAACGGCTTCCTGCACCTCGGCCACGCCAAGTCGATCTGCCTGAATTTCGGCATCGCCAAGGAATTCGGCGGCCGCTGCCATCTGCGCTTCGACGACACCAACCCGGTGAAGGAGGAGCAGCTTTTCATCGACTCGATCCAGCAGGATGTCCGCTGGCTCGGCTTCGACTGGGGCGAGCACCTGTACTATGCGTCGGACTATTTCGAGCAGCTTTACGAATGGGCCGAGCACCTGGTGCGCACCGGCAACGCCTATGTCGACGACACGCCGGCCGATGAGATGCGCGGCCAGCGCGGCACGCTGACCGAACCGGGGCAGAACAGCCCGTTCCGCTATCGCTCGGTCGAGGAGAACCTGGACCTGTTCCGCCGCATGCGTGCCGGGGAATTTCCCAACGGCACCCGCGTGCTGCGGGCGAAGATCGATATGGCGTCGGGCAACATGAACCTGCGCGACCCGGTGCTGTATCGCATCCTGCACGCCGCGCATCCGCGCACCGGCGATGCCTGGAGCATCTACCCGACCTACGACTTCGCGCACGGCCAGTCGGATGCGATCGAGCATATCACCCACTCGGTCTGCACGCTGGAGTTCGAGGACCACCGGCCGCTGTACGACTGGCTGATCGAGCATCTGCCGGTGCCGTCGCGGCCACGGCAGTACGAATTCGCCCGGCTGAACGTCACCTACACCATCCTGTCGAAGCGGCATCTGACCAGGCTGGTGACCGACGGGTATGTCACCGGCTGGGACGATCCTCGGATGCCGACAATCGCCGGCATCAGGCGGCGCGGGGTGCCGGCGGCGGCGCTGCGGGAGTTCGTCAGCCGCGTCGGCGTCGCCCGCGCCTACAGCACGGTGGACGTGGCGATGTTCGAATCCGCGATCCGCGACACGCTGAACCCGAGCGCGCCCCGGCGCATGGCGGTGCTGCGGCCGTTGAAGCTGATTATCGAGAATTACCCGGAGGGGCAGACCGAGACGCTGGACGCGCGCAACCACCCCGACAACCCCGAAGCCGGCTCGCGTCCGGTGACCTTCGGGCGGGAGATCTATGTCGAACAGGACGACTTCCAGGAGCACCCGCCGAAGAAATTCTACCGGTTGTCGCCCGGTAAGGAGGTGCGGCTGCGCTACGGCTATTTCGTCACCTGCCGGGAGATTGTGAAGGACGCGGAGGGACAGGTGGTGGCCTTGCGCTGCACCTATGACCCGGGATCGAAGGGCGGCAACGCGCCGGACGGGCGGAAGGTGCAGGCGACCTTGCACTGGGTGGCGGCGGCGGACGCCGTTCCGGCTGAAATCCGGCTTTACGCGCATCTATTCAATCGTCCCGACCCCGGGGCGGAAGGAGACGCGCTGGCCGACATCAATCCGGACTCGCTTGAGGTTCTGACCGGCGCGCTGGTTGAGCCGGCGCTGGCGGACGCTGCGGTGGGAGAGGCGGTGCAGTTCGAGCGGACCGGGTATTTCGCGATCGATCCGGATTCGCGGCCCGGGCGGCTGGTGTTCAACCGGACGGTGGGGCTGCGGGACACCTGGGCGAAGGTGAGCGCCAAGGGATGAGGGTGCCCGGACGTTCGTTATTCATCCGGCAGCGGACCTTGCCGGAACAGTGCGCTCTGCCGTAGCGGGCGGGCGCGAAGAGGACACAAGGGCGTAACAATGAAGCAGTCGAAGAAGGACGCTCCCGCAGCCGCGGCGGAACCCCGGGCGGAGACCGCCGCTGTAGCGGGAAAGCTCAAGCGCGCCGACTATGAGCACGAGCTCGAAAAGCTGCATGGCGAACTGGTCAGCCTCCAGCGCTGGGTGGTGCATAAGGGCCTGAAAGTTTGCGTCGTCTTCGAGGGCCGCGACGGAGCCGGCAAAGGCGGGACGATCAAGGCCCTGACCGAACGGGTCAGCCCCCGGGTCTTCCGTGTCGTCGCACTGCCCGCCCCGACCGAGCGGGAAAAGTCGCAGATGTATTTCCAGCGCTACGCCGCGCACCTGCCCGCCGCCGGAGAGGTCGTGGTGTTCGACCGGAGCTGGTACAACCGCGCCGGGGTGGAAAGGGTGATGGGCTTCGCCACCGAAGACCAGGTGAAGCGCTTCCTCGACGTGGCGCCGAACACCGAGAAGATGATCGTCGACTCCGGCATCACGCTGATCAAATATTGGCTCGAAGTCAGCCAGGAGGAACAGACCCGCCGCATGGAGGCGCGGATCAACGATCCCCGGAAACTGTGGAAGCTGTCGCCGATGGATGTGCAATCCTATGAGCGCTGGCAAGACTACTCCTGCGCGCGCGACGACATGTTCCTTGCGACCGACACCTCCTGGGCGCCGTGGTTTGTCGCGCGCTCCGATGACAAGCGGCGGCTGCGGCTGAACGTCATCCATCACCTGCTCAGCCGGATACCCTACGAGCATCTGCCGTCGAAGCCGGTAAAGCTGCCGAAGCGGCATGCCGCGCCGGAGCATCACGGGGTGGATTACCCGGTCAAGCTGGTGCCGGAACTGACCTGGGGCGGCTAGCCGCCCGTCAGGAGGCACTTATCATCATCGGATCGTTGCCCAACCACGTGTTGAACCAATCCGCATAGAGCCACGCCAGCCAACCCGCTGCGGCCAGAAACGGGCCGAACGGGATTGCGGTGGCGGCGGTAACCCTCTTCCCGAGCAGCATCCCGGCGCCCGCCGCCGCGAGGCCCGTACAGGATGCCAGGACCAAAATGATCGGCAGGCTGCTCAACCCCAGCCATGCCCCCAGGGCCGCCAGCAATTTCGCGTCGCCGAGGCCAAGCCCATCGCGCCCGCGCAGGCGGCGATAGGCCCGGGCCGTGCCGAACAGAAGGAGGTAGCCCAGCGCCGCGGCCAGGGCATGATCCGCCACCAGGCCGGGACTGAGCGCAGCAGTGACGGCCAATCCCGCCAACAGCAACGGCAGCGTCAATACGTCGGGCAGGATCATCGTCCGCAGGTCGATCCACGCCGCGGTCAGCAGCGTCCATCCCAGCAGGCACGCCAGCCAGATATCGGGGCCATCAGCCGCGACCGCCGCCCATCCGGCTACGGCGACAGCGGCGGCTTCGACCGCCACCGGGAACCATCCGATCGCCTCGCCGCAATAGCGGCACCGGCCGCGGGACAGCAGGTAGCTGAGAAACGGCACCAGATCCCGGGCCCCGAGCCGATGGCCGCAATGGTCGCAGGCCGATCGGCCGGCCGCCACCGGGCGGCCCTGCGGCAGTCGCTGGATAAGCACGCCGAGGAAGCTGCCGATGAACGGCGCAACCAGTATAGCGGCAACCCGGGTAAAGGTGCCGGAGGTCAGATCGACATAAGAGTCCATTAGCCAACTCCAACCACCTTCCGTTGAGGTTCGCAATGGATGGCCGGGACCACGCCGCTCCGCGCTTCGGTCAGAAAGGTGGCAAGCCGTCGAAGCGCGCCAATCGGTTTCGATATAAGCGCAAAGGTTGAACTGGCCGTGCATCTTTCAGCCACAAGTACACTACAGATAAGATTTGATTTCCGTTCACGGAAAGGTGAAGGAAAGGGCGTCAACGCTGTTATGGTCTAGTCTACGTAATGTTATTTGCGCGTCCCGGAACGCCGATCTAACCAATGTCATCGGCACCAAGGCAATTCCTTCAGGGACATCCGGCTTTGATCATTGATGCAAACAATGTGCCCCGCGGCACCCTGCTGGAAACAGATATCTGCATCATCGGTGCGGGTCCGGCCGGGATCAGCCTGGCGCGGGAATTCGACAACCAGCCGTTCCGCGTGATCCTGCTCGAATCCGGCAGGTTGAAGCGAAACCGCGCCGGGCAGGCACTCTATAAAGGCGAAAACGTCGGCTTGCATTACGAGGATCTTGACCAGGCGCGGTCACGCTATTTCGGCGGCAGTTCTAACTGCTGGGGCGGGTTCTGCCGCCCGCTCGATGCGCACGACTTTGAGGCGCGGGACTGGGTGCCGAACAGCGGATGGCCAATCAAACGGCCCGAATTGCTGCCGTATTACCGGCGGGCGCACGCTCTGCTCCAGCTTGGTCCCTTTGAATACGATCCGCGGTCGTGGGAAGGCTGGATCGGCCGCAAGGATGCGCGTCTTCTGCCGCTGGCCGGCGACCGCGCCACGAATATCATTTCGCAGCTCAGTCCGCCGACGCGGTTCGGGCGCCATTACCGCGACGAAATACTCCAGTCCCGCAATATCGTCACATATCTCGGTGCTAACGTCACCGAGATCGAAGCTCCCGGCGACGGCGCTCAGGTTTCCGCCGTTCGGGTCCGCACCCTGGCCGGGGGCACCTTCCAGGTCACCGCCCGCACCTTTGTTCTGGCCACCGGCGGCATCGAGACCCCGCGCCTTTTGCTCGCATCGAACCGCTACCAGTCGCGCGGTATCGGCAACCAGCATGATCTCGTCGGCCGCTATTTCATGGATCATCCGCGCCTGCGCAGCGGCACGATCCTGTTTCGCGACCCGGCGGCCAACAGTTCGATCTACGATCTGCACTACACGCTGCCCGGCGGAATCACGGCGCACGGCGTGAAGATCGCCGCCTATTTCGGCCTGACGCCGGAAACGCAGCGCGCCGAACGCCTGGGAAACACCCGCTGCTATGCGGTATCGCGCTATGTCGGCGACGATCCCGCCGCCTATACCGCCGTCAGTCATATCCGGCAGGCGGTGCACGGCGCCGGGTCGCTGCTGGATCGTTCGCGGTCGGACATCTTCAACATGGTCAAGCAGTTGCCGAGCGTGGTGGTGCTGGCGGCCGGACTGAAGCTCCGGCTACCGTTCCTGGCCCGCGGTTTCGCGCTGGAGACCGTGGTGGAACCAACGCCGCTGCCGGAAAGCCGGGTCACCCTCGGCACCGGGCGGGACGGCCTCGGCATGCCCCGCGTCAAGGTCGAATGGCGTCTGGGTGAGCTGGAGAAGCGCACCATCCGCCGCACGCAGGAAATCCTGGGGGAAGATATCCAGCGTGTCGGCGGTGGCGCGGTGACGGTGGACGCGCCGGGCGAAAATGAGGACTGGCCGGACACCTTGCGCGGCTGCTGGCACCACATGGGCACCGCCCGCATGGCGGACGATCCGCGCCGCGGGGTGGTCGATGCACAGTGCCGCGTGCATGGGATGGAGAACCTGTTCATCGCAGGCAGCTCGGTATTCCCGACCTGCGGCTCCGACATGCCGACAATCACGATCGTCGCGCTGGCGCTGCGTCTGGCGGATCACATCAAAGCTACGTACATCGACCGCCCACCCGCCGAGGTCGGCCTTTCGCAGCAGCAGGACGCTGTTTCGGTTGCCTGATCCGGCCGCCTTTCCGGCTGGACGAATCTCGCCCAGTACGGGACGATTATTCCTTCGGTAGAAGGAAGGTCGGGTATGATCACGCAACTTGCCGCGCCGGAAGCGGGCGCCGGCTGTCAATGCCAGTCTTGCCGGCCGCCTGATGCGGCCCTTTTGATGCGGCGGCGCCTGCTGTCCGGCGGTCTCGCAGCGGCGGCTTTCGCGGGTTTGTTGAGCGGCGCGTCACCCCGCGCCGCCCGGGCGCAGACCAATCTGACGCCCGATGCCGCCCTGGAGCGGCTGCTGGCCGGCAACCGCCGCTTCGTGGCGGGCAGGCTGGACTCCTTCCAGGAGGACCTCGACATCCTCAAGCAGAACAACGTCGAAAAGCAGGAGCCGTTCGCGGCGGTGCTGTCCTGTGCCGATTCCCGGGTTCCTGTGGAATTGGCCTTCGACCAGAGCATCGGCCACCTGTTCGTCGCCCGGGTTGCGGGGAACATCTGCACGCCGGAAATCATCGCCAGCCTGGAGTATGGCGCGGCGGTGCTGGGAACCGCCGTGATCGTCGTGCTCGGGCACAGCGGGTGCGGCGCGGTGAAAGCGACGATATCCGCCAAGCCGGTGCCCGGGCAGATCAGCGCCTTGTACGCGCCGATCCGCCGGGCGGTGGAGGTCGCCGGGCAGGACCCGGAGGCCGCGATCAAAGCCAACGCGCGGATCCAGGCCGATCTTCTTCGCACCGCGTCTCCGGTGGTGGCGGACCTGACACGGCAGTATCGGCTCAAGGTGGTCGCGGCTTGTTATGATATCGGCAGCGGCGCGGTGACGTTGCTGGATTGAGGCCAGGCGCGCATGAAGTCCCCGGATCGCCGGGGACTTCCGCGCCTAATTCACCGGGCAGGCATTGCAGCCGCAGACGAACCCGGGGGCCGGCGGCGCATTCGTCCAGTTGCCGTTCCAGCCGCCGCTCGCCTCGCAGGCCAGCGGACAGACCGCCTTCGCATCCGCATTGTTGCCGATTGGCCTCGGTGCTTTTTGATCGCAGCCGCAACTGTAATGCGCGACCGATTGCGCGATGATCTCGCCCTTGATCGCCTTGACCCAGTTGCGGCCGCTGGCGTCCAGCTTGAACGCGACCGGATCGCTGGTGCGGGCCAGTTCATACATCCGCTGATAGATCGGATACGCCGCGGCCAGCTTCTGGAAGGCGCTGTTGCGCACGCTCATGAGGTATTGCGGATTGCCCTCGCCCGGCTTCGGTTGGCGGAAGCTGTGCCAGATCGTCTCGGTGGCGGCGATGGTATTGGCCAGTTGCACCGCCAACGCCCGCGTGCCGCGTGCCACCGTTGCCGGGTTCACGCCGACGGCATCGACATAGAACAGCTTCTGATGGCCGATGGTGTCGGACAGCGGCATGACCTTAAGGCCGATATTCGCCAGGGTCGCCGGGCTCATCACCGACATCGACTCGCTGAAGCCCATGAAAGCGCGGCCATAGCCCTGGTCGAACCACCTGGCCCGCGCATATGGCGTCTCGTCTTCCGATTTGGCGTTCCAGTAGCTCGCCATGGCCAGCATGATGCGCTGGTCGGCGATATAGGCCGGGTCGGGCTTCGCCGGCTCCGGCAGGGGATAAAGCCCGTTCACGCTATGCGCGATATCGAGATACAGCGTCGCGTTGGTGGTGCCGCCATTCATATCGACCATGAAACCACGCCGATCGGGCGGGATTTCGCTGGTATAGGTGCATTGCTTGAGGGCGGCGTTGAGCTGCCCCAAAGTATTGGCGTTGGCGACCGCGGCATCGTCCTTCTGGTAGAACAGAATGTTCGCGCAACCGAGCTGCGGCACGGCCCAGTATTTGCCGTCAGCGATCACCGCCTTGCGGGCGTAGTCGAGGAAATCGCTGGAATCCTTGATCTCCGCCGGGTCCATCGCAGTCAGCAGGCCGCGGGCGCGGAAATCCTCCAGGTACATAGCGTCGAAGATGAACACGTCGGCTTGCCTGGGCGGTTCGGTGCTGTAGCCGCCGTCCCAGGTGTTGAAGTCCTTGATGAAGGTCAGCGGCACGTTCGGGTTGACCTGCTTCCACGCGACCCGGATGGCGTATTCGAACTGATCGACCCTGGGCACCCAGGGATACAGCGCGACGGTCAGGGTTTCCGCCCTGGCGGAGGCCCATGCGCCCATGACCAGCAGCAGCAGCATGGACAGGGCGGCCCGGACGGTTGAGCGGACTGCCGGGGGCGGCGACCCGGACTGCTGCCGCGCGGAAGGCCTGACGTCGGATTGCTGCATTTGCTGATTTCCCCGCCGAGATGGTTGCCTGGCTTCGTAATGAGACACTTTACGGAATGGTACATGCATATTTTAGGCATCGCAATGATATTTTCGCTTCAACCGAAGCCCATAGAAAATGATCTGCTCCTTCGGGTCCACCGGGGCTTCGCAGCCGGGGTTGGCCGCGGACTCGGACGGCCGGGCGGGTTGCGTGTATCAGTCCCGCCGGGCGGCTGCCGCTGTGGCGCCGCCGCTGAACCGGGCAGGAGCGGCTATGGCTTTTCTGAAAATCGCGGTCGTCGTGATGGGCGTGCTGATCGTCGGGGGAACCGCGACGTTGATCGCTGTGGTGGCGATGCGGGCGGCCGGGTCCGGCGCGTTGCCGCCGGTCGTGACCGCCGTTCTGGAAGAACCCGCCGGGTCCCGCATCGCCGGCATCGCGGCGACCCGCGATCGGCTGGCGGTGCAGGTCCAGGGGGGCGGCGCGGACCGGATCATCCTGATCGATCCGGCGACGGGGGCTTTGGCGGGCCGGATTTCGCTGGCGCATTAGGCTCCGAACCCAATCAGGCACTAGGAATCGCTAGGTTTTTCCGATTCAAGCCAGTCAGTTTGGCTGGAGCGACTGAACAACTATGGCTGACGAGTACCTGATTGACGACAAAGCGTGGGCGGC
>Ga0326728_10001235_pt1 | contig 91734 bp, 78 predicted proteins | sample MB3enrmetagenome_FD_207602 | JGI IMG/M metagenome (GOLD analysis project Ga0326728, IMG submission 207602) | Lab enriched peat soil microbial communities from McLean, Ithaca, NY, United States - MB31MN | ecosystem: Environmental > Terrestrial > Soil > Wetlands > Peat | place: USA: New York... | reverse complement strand
GCGGAACAGAAGCAGACTCAAACTGCCAAAGCCGGTCAGTGCCAGCGTGGCGGGTTCGGGCACACTTTGAATATTCGCGGTCAAATTGTCATAAACAACATCACCGGGATTGTCGCTATCATATAGGCTGGGACCGAAATACGCCGAACCGGCACCAAAGGTAAAAGTGCCGTTGTAATCGCCCAAACCGCCACCACTTAAGTCAACGGAGTAAGTGCTGGAATCGGCTGTCTCACCCGTCATGGTCACGGTAAGCGTCGAAAGACCTGTTTGCGGGCCAGAAACAGAAAGGCCGGGAGTATCGGTACCATTGAATTGCAATGTGCTGCTCGAACTGCCGCTCTGAGCCAAAAGGCTGATCTCAACTGCTGCGGTCGGGCTGGCCAGCGTATTGGCGAAATACAATCCAGCGGCTGTTCCAAAACTGGCGTTAGCATTTATTATCTGAAAATCCAGCGAAACCGAATCACCAACGGTGGAAAGTTCTGCGCCTTTCCATAACCAAGCGCCAGTCGCATTCCCCGGAATGTACGGGCTCAAAACACCGCCGCTAACATTCCAGCCATCGCTCGGATTTTGCCAAGCCGGCAAAAATTGATAATTCGACTCGTCGCTCGTTGAAAAATCATCCAACAGACCTGCATACGCCGAAGCACCTAAAGTGCTTACACACACAACGGTTACGACCAAGGGGCTCAAGATTGTTTTTTTCATAATTCGGAGATTAGATTATTAAGATTATTATGCGCAAATTTTCCGGCGGCGGAATCGCAGCAGTTCCAACCCGCCCAGGCCCGCCAGCACCAGCGTGGTGGGTTCGGGGACGGGAGAAATAACGAAGTTATCCAAGCCGCCTGGCCCGGTGCTGTCCAAACGAATCTCATCCACGCCAAGGAAACTAATTGTGGCCATTTGTTCAGCGTAACCATCTATGGTGACCGGCGTGAGTGTGGGTGTGATGGTGTCCACCAAGCTGCCGTTGCTAAAACCATAGAAGGTATAACTGGCGGATTGGCTGGTCCGTTCCAATAGATCGAATGAGACATCCACCGCCTCCGGCGTGGTGGTGGTGGGCACGGTAAAATTGATGGAGGCATACTCTGTATCACCCGGCCCGGTGTAGGCTTGTGACGGATTGACTGACCACCCGCCCCAAAAGCCCAGCAATTGTGGTCCGTTGGAACCCTCAAGGCCCCAGTTGCCCGGATCTCCATTAGCCATTCCGGCCACAAGCCCAAAAGCGCTGGCTCCGCCAGTGGTGCTGGTTAGGAAGCCCAGATTGATATAATCAACGGTATATATTGAATCTTCAAAGTTGACGACGGTCTGCGCCTTGACGGTGAATGCCGCGCCCAGCAGGGCGAGGCCGCAGATGAGTTTAAGGAGATTTGTTTTCATGTGTTTTTCATGACAAGCAAATTATTGCCGGCGGCGGAACAGGAGCAGGCTCAAACCGCCCAAGCCGGCCAGCGCCAGCGTGGTGGGTTCGGGAACCGGTGCGGGCACGGCTGTGATATCCCAAGTGCCGATGATTGTGCCGTTGCCTTGACCGCTGGAATCTCCCGCATAGATATTGCCGTGGGCGCCGACGGTGGTGGGAAGGTCCGCGAGATAGGCGGACAAATCAATGACTTCCGTGCCGGTGTTAAAACCCGCGCTGCCAGAGGTAAACGTCTGGGCACTCGTGCCGGAAGAATACAGGTTCAAGTCCAGTGACGCCCCGCCAGTGGCCTGGTATGTGTCAGAATTAAAATAGTTGTAGATATTACCTCCGGTTTTGGGTTGGAGACTGGGAGTACCGCTGGCGGATTCAGCACCGATGCTGACCGGCGCAGTAAAGAAATTCACAAGATCCACGCCATAATTGGCAGTCGTGGTTATATCAGTGCCTGTGTCCATGCCGCCGCCGGTGATAACGACGGCGGAAGGGTTGCTCTCATTTATCATGAACATGGGGGCCGATCCCGACGCTTGGAACGTTGTTGCGAAAAAACCGGCAGCCAAAATAAACGCCAGCAAACCCGAACTTTGAATGCTATTCTTCATAATTTTTATGCTTTTATTTGTTGTGAATTGATTTGTTTCCTGCGGCGGAACAGCAGCAGGCTCAAACTGCCCAAGCCGGCCAGCGCCAGCGTGGAGGGTTCAGGAACGGGCGCAACTTCGCTGACGGCGAAAATCGCCGCTTCCCCGCCGCTGTCGTAGGTAAAGCTGATGCTGTTGAGGTTCAAGGACTGGTCAGCCTCCGGAATGGAAATCAATTCCGCATACAGGCTGAAGTCGTTGGCTTGGTTGGAATCATATTCTCCATCATTGATGTCCACCCGGCTTAACCCATTGACCGTGCCGGATTGATCGGGGCTGAACCAATCTGAATATGTCAAACTGCCGCTGAAAGTCGTCCCGCTGGCGAAGTTGAGGGTATAATCGAGAGTGGTTGGGCCGTTCCCGGCGGTTCCCAGGACATAAAGACCACCGGCGGTTGTTGGTGAGGAAAAAGAAAGTGTACCGGAGCCTGAACCCTGAAATTCCAACGCATTGTTGCCGGACACCGAGGCGATCAGAAAAGAACCGACACCAGTGTTGAGCGTTCCTGCATTCAAGGCTCCGCTGCTGTCAACGCCATCGTGACTGGAAGCATAGGTGGAATCGTAAAAAACATTACCATCTCCGGGAGTGTCAATGGCGCTTGTGGTCGAACTGTCTGGTGAGCCGGAACCATCGGCGATGACATCCGCATTGAACCCCGAGGCAATGTTCAACGAAGAAGCTGACTGCGCCAGGGTCGATGTTACAACGCCGAACAAGGCGAGCCCGAGGGTGAATCCAATAATTTTAGATTTCACGACCATCTTGGTTATAATTTTGGAGGAAACAGCATATTTAATGCCCAAGCGGGTTGATTTGAGGCCGGTTTAATGCCGGGCAATTGATAATGTATTTACAGGGTGATCGGGTACGGGTTGTCGTTCTCAGGCTGAACCCGAACAAACGGTTGCACACTATTGAGACATTCACTGGTTACGAATTTCCCGGGCAAAGTTGTAACCGGTGGGGGGTGGGACGTGGAAGTGCGACCAGCAACAAAATTTTCCACCTCTTCTGGTTGTTACGGTGGATTGGTGCGAAGTCTGCTGGCAATTCTCCGCCTGACGATGGAATGACAATGTTCCATCGCCGGCGGGGCAGGCAACGGGAAAAGCCGGCCATGACAACGCAAAAAAAACTGAATATTTTTGTGGTAAATTTGTTTTGCTCTGCTAAATTCCCGCGCTCTTGACGTATCGTAACTGGATTATCGACTTGTGACTATTAAGAAAAAAACGATTGCTAAAGCGCCGCTATCCGCGACGGCGGCCATTCTCGGCCGACCGGTCGTGAAGACTACCAAAGTCATCACCGACCCCAAAAAGGTCAAGGCCGAGTGGCAGAAGTATTGCCAGCGGCTGCTCGAACTGCGCGAGCAACTGCTCCAGCAGATGAACGGCCTGGCCAAGGAATCCGCCCAGGAATTGCCCGGCTACAGCCTGCACATGGCAGATTCGGGCACGGACAATTTCGACCGCGATTTTGCGTTGAGCCTGCTGTCGTCCGACCAGGACGCGGTCTATGAAATCGAGGAAGCGCTGAAGCGCATCGAGAAAAAGACCTACGGTGTTTGTGAATTGACCGGCAAACAGATTCCCAAGGCACGCCTGGAGGCCATTCCGTGGACGCGGTTCACCGTGGAAGCCCAGGCACAACTGGAACGCGAAGGCGCGTTGCGTTCGCGCCGGATCGGCCAGTTGGGCACGGTGGACAGCACCGGCGCCACGGAAGTGGAAAGCGACGAGGAAGAGCCGGAGGAAAAGGCCAAAGAGAAGGAATAATTCATGCCGCGCGAAATCATCACCATTGAATGCACCGAAGCGCGCAAGGAAGGCAAATCCCCTTCGCGTTACACCACCACCCGCAACAAAAAGTTGCAGACGGAAAAGCTGGAAATTAAAAAGTATAATCCGGCGCTCCGCCGCCACACGCTGCATCGCGAAATTAAATAGCCATGCCACGCAAAACCCATACCGAAAAGGATCGCCGCGGTTCGCGGCGCGGGCAGATGGAAAAACGCGCGCCCCGGCCCAAACCCAAAATTGACTTCACCGCCGACGCGCTCGACTTCAAAAACACGAACCTGCTTCGGCAATACGTGACCGACCAGGGGCGCATCCTGCCGCGCAAATACACCGGCATGCCCGCGCATTACCAGCGCCGTCTGACCCGCGCCATCAAGCGCGCGCGCCAGATGCTGCTGATGAAGTAGGCCATTCTCCGCCGTTCGATTGCATTTGCATCCGAGCGGTATTGAGATAAGATTGAGATGCAAATGATTTGCATTTAAATCACCGTGTTTCCGACTTCCATCTTGGGCCAGATTTCGGCGGCGTTCGCCATCGCGCTGGCGGGCGGCGCCCTGAGCGCGTGGCTGGCCCGGACGCATAAACAGCTTTGTGCCTTCATCAGCCTGGGCGCGGGAACCCTGCTGGGCGTGGCCGTCTTCGGCATCGCGCCGGAATGTTTGCACGCGCTGCAGTGGTGGCAGTTTCTGCTAGCCGCCGGTTCCGGTTACGTATTGTTCGCCCTCATCACCAAATATATCTTCCACGTCTGCCCGGCATGCTCCGCCAGTCATTTTGACGAACATACAACGCACCGGCTGGCCGAATTCGCCACGGCCATGATGATTGCGTTGTCCATCCATTGCGTCGTGGACGGCCTGGCGCTGGCGGCGGGAAATGAAGAAGCCACGACCGTGAGCGTGTCGATTCTGTTTGCCATTTGTGTGCATAAATTTCCCGAAGGTCTCGCCCTGGGCGCGCTGCTGCTGGGTGGCGGATTCTCCCGCCGGAAAATGCTGTGGCTCGTGGCGGCAGTTGAATCCACCACCATTTTGGGTGGATTACTGGGCTGGTTTGTCCTGCACAACGCTTCCGAGTCCTGGTTGGCCCTCGCGCTCGCGAACGCCGGCGGCGGATTTCTCTATCTGGCCATCCACGCCGTGCTCGGCGAAATTTTCAAACACCACAAGACTTTGGTTCTGGTTAATTTTGCCGCCGGCTTCGGTACCATTGCCGGCTTGATCCTGTACTTCCACCTGCGGGCATGATTTTGAAGCACCATGAAAACATCCGCCCATTCCCACTCGCACAAACGGCAGGAGCTGTCGGCGCTCACCGGCCATTTGCGCCAGCAGGCCCGAAAGATCACCGGCCCGCGGGCGGCCATCCTGGAAATTTTGCGCCGGCACCCGCATCCGCTCACGAACCGGGAAATTCTAGCCGCGCTGCCCCGGGGCCGATGTGACCTGGCGACGGTTTACCGGGCCATGCATCTGCTGGAGGAGTTGGGCATGGTGAAGCGGTTCGACTTTGGCGACGGCAAGGCGCGGTTCGAATTGGTCGGTGAAGGCGACGATGGCCATCACCATCATCTGGTTTGCACGCGCTGCGCGGAAGTGATCGAAATTGAGGAGTGTTTTCCGAGTCAGATTGAAAAGCGCATCGCCGCCGCCAACGGTTTCAAAAGCGTGACCCACAAACTCGAATTTTTCGGCGTTTGCCCGGCGTGCCAGCCGGCCCGCCGCACCCAAAGAAAAAGCCGCGCTCGCGCGCGGCTCATTCAACGATGATGGGCAAAGACGTCACACCATTTCTTCCTGCCAATCACCCAAATGTAAGTACTCCTTGACTTTTCTTCGTTCGTATCGGTTTTTTAATGGTTTTTTGGGCTGATGATCCAGTTTGCGGAATGGGTGTTTGGGATCCCGTACAGCCTCCGTTATGACTTCCATCATTCTTTTCATAACACAACTCATATTACCTCGTGTTGTGGAGTCGGCAGCACCGCAACCTTCCTTGTTGGTCACAGCTCTCTGCCCTTGCTCCTGAGTATAAGACCAATCGCAGTGTTTGTCATTCAAATTTTCCTTTCCCGATTTTTTCTTCGGCGAAACAGAATGAGCCAGACCGCCATTCGGTCTCGGTTTTTTGTGCAGCAAGTTTCAGTCCAAGTTCCGCATAAACCTTCCGAATTCCCGAAAATTCCGATCTTAAAATCCCCGCCAGAACGAGTGTTCCCCCGGGCCGTAATTGCGCCACAATCCGGCGACGTTCCGAAATCAACAGCGTCGAAATCAAATTAGCGCAAATTAAATCGTATTGCCGCGCCGGCTTTATCGGCAATCTGGCCACGTCTTTGCGGATGATTCGCAGCTTCTGCGAAACCCCATTGGCACGAGCGTTGGCACGCGCCACCCGGACCGCTTCGGGGTCAAAATCAAAGGCGTGTACCGGCGAGTAGCCCAGCTTCGCCGCCGCAATGACCAGGATTCCCGACCCGGTGCCCATGTCTAAAAATGACCGGGGTGTTTCAAATTTTCCACAGCGCACCAATTCGCCCAGACAAAATGCCGTCGTCGGATGCCGGCCGGTGCCGAAGCTGAGTCCGGGATCCAGCACGACCACCGCCTGGTTTTTGCGGGGGCGGCGTTTGCTCCAGCTCGGTTTGATAAGGAGTGATTTCCGTTCGGAGGGCGGAGTTCCACGACGCCCTGATTTTCCGGATGAAATTGGGGGCTCGCAGAGCTCGCCCCTCCGATTCTTGAATTCAATCTCGATGGGTTGGAAATGCCGTTTCCACGATTCAGCCCAGTCCTCCCGGCGCATTTTCGCAATAGTGATTTTGCCGGGGCCGATGTTCAGCCCGCAATTTTCAATCCGGCCCAGTCCCCGGTGGATTTTTCCGCGCCATTCAGCCGACCGGGCCGGTTTCCGCCGGCAATAGGCCGTGACCAGCATCACGCCCGTTTCCACGTTGAGCCAGGATGAAACCGGTTCCTCCAGCACCGTCGCCAGAAGTTCTGCAACCGCGTCTTCGGCTTCGGGCGCGGTGGTAACCGAAACGCGCCAGAGCGATGCTCGTTTCATGGAAGGCCGTCCCGCCACGGCGCGAAGTTGAGCAGTTCAATTTCGTTCAAGTGCGGATGCAACGCGACCCGGGTGATACTGGCGTAATCAATTTCGAACGAATTGGTCTTGGGCAACGGCAATTCGAGCAAAATGGCCAGCATCATGCGAATGACGCCGCCGTGGCAAAAGACCGCCACCGTCCCGCCCGGATGCCGCCGGATCATATCAAACAGGCACGGCTCGACCCGGGAGCGGAATTCAACGCCGCTCTCACCGTTGGGCACCGCACCCAATTCGATTTCGTCGAGCCAGTCGTAGGGATGAACGCCGAATTTTTTGCGCACTTCCTCCCAGTTGAATCCCGTCCAATCGCCAAAATCCACTTCGCGCAATCCGGGCAGGACGGTTGGCTCCGGTGCACCGTTTTTGAGCAGCGGCGCGAGCGTTTGCCGGACGCGCTTCATCGGACTGGCATAAATCGCATTCAGGGTTTTATGGCGCAAATACGCGGCCAGGGCCTGGGCCTGTTCCCGGCCACGAACCGAAAGACTCATGTCGATGCGCCCGCCGAATGTATGGTGATAGCGCGGTTCAACCTCGCCGTGCCGGACGAGCAACAGGCGGGTTGCCTTCGAAGTCGCGGAGTTTTGCCGGGAACGTTTTGATTGGGACATGGGCTGCAAATTCACGTTGGAGTTCACGCTTCAGCGTGGCCAGAACAAGCTAAAGCTTGGACTCCAGCAGCGCCTTTTCCTGGGCGGCGAGCAGTTCACGGATGCCGGCCTTGCCAAGCGCAAGCAATTCGGCCAATTGCGCCTCGGTGAATGTGGCTTCCTCGCCGGTGCCCTGGACTTCGATGAATTCGCCGGCGGCGTTCATCACGAGGTTCATGTCCACTGCTGCTTCCACGTCCTCGGTGTAACACAAATCCAGCAGCGGCCGACCGGCGACAATGCCAACACTCACCGCGGCCACGGCGTTGAGAATCGGGGTTTCCGACAGTTTTTTATCGGCCAGCAATTTTTTCACTGCGAGGGACAGGGCGACATACGCGCCGGTGATGGCTGCGGTGCGCGTGCCGCCATCGGCCTGCAATACATCGCAATCCACCCACACCGTGCGTTCGCCGAGTTTGTTCAGGTCCAGCGCGGCGCGCATGGCGCGGCCGATGAGCCGCTGGATTTCCGATGAGCGTCCGTCGATTTTCCCTTTGGCACTGTCGCGCGGTTTGCGCTGCAAGGTCGAGTAAGGGAGCATGGAATACTCGGCAGTAATCCAGCCGCCTTTGACCCCCTGCTCTTTCATCCAGCGCGGCACGGTTTCTTCGATGGTCACGCCGCAAATGACGCGGGTGTTGCCCCATTCGACGAGCGTCGAGCCGGCGGCATAAGGCGCGATGTGATTTTGAAAACGCAGCGGACGGAGTTGGTTGGGAGCACGACCATCTGCGCGCATGGATGAATCAGCCATAAACGCCGGCGATTTTAATCGCGACTCGTCTCCAAGAAAAGCAAAACCACCACAGATTAATACTGATAGACACGTGAAATTTAAATATGATCGATGATTTAATGTTAGCGGTGATGACGATCTAGGCGGCGAAAGAATGCCCGCCGCAATGGGTTGATCACCGAACCGCCTCCGACTAATTCTCCTCCCGGCAACGCCGCTTCCGTCGCGATACGCCTTCGGTTTCTGATCGGTAGGGAGGCCGGAACGACTTCGTCGGCCTTTTGGGTTTAGTTCTAATCGCAAAACAGCTGGCGCACGCACTGGTGCAACTGGTTTTGCACACGACCTAGGGGGTTTTCTAATCTCCATGCATGGCAAAAAAGGCCACTGCGAAAGGTGGGGCGGCAATCCCTTGGCGATCAGCGTCAGGAGAGCGTCGTTGCTGTTTTCCGTTGCTCACCAGGTGGTGCCGGACCTTTTTGTGATCAGTTGTTTAATTTCCGGCGATGCTTGGAACGCCTGATAGCTCTTGGTCGCGAGATCATCGAACAATAGTTGATATACCTTGTCTGGGCTTCCGTTAGCATGACCGTCAACGGTGGTCATCCAGAGGATGTTCCGGTTATCGACAGTTCGAAGTGTCCACTGAAGCAGCAGCGTGAAGTCGTTTCCGGTCTCGTGGGTCGCCACGCCACATCTGTGTACTTCAGGTGTCAAAGTCGCCCTGACTCCGGCGGGCACCACGCCGTTGGTGGAAACGGACACCTGCTTAAAAGTCTGCTCGCACAAACTGATGCTCTGTTGCTTCAAAACAGGCCCCAAAGGTATCAGGGGCCTGTTGAGTATGAGAGCCCGGTAGGTGCAAAAGCGATCATCCAACATCAGACCGACCGATAGCGGAATTTTCTTGTCTGAAACATTCTGAATGTTGGCTGTGGGGGAAACCTTGAGGTTGGCCGTCACGCAACCGGTCATCAATGTTGTCATGCCAGCAACCAAAACAAGCATCGCAGCACGGCCCGGCTTGTTGATCGGCAGGTTATTTCGTTTCATACGTCAGCGGAAACGTGATGGTGTTGGTTTGATGGTTTCGCACGTTAATGCAATCTATTCGCAATGTGGATGAACCTGCCCATCGTGAATTTATTCCCAGGTTGAAATAGATAAACCCGGCCACTTGTTGGCCCGGGGCGAGGGTCTGGTTGTGCCATTCTTTGTCAACGAAGTTCTTCTGGATAATCGAGGCGTTTTCCGCGGCCTGATTGGACGCCAAAATAAACACCGCCCCCAAAAGGGCGGCACTGCAAATCACGGCCCCTGCGGTATAAGCGTATGCCTTGCCGTAGTCGCCCTTCACGTACTGATCCTCCGCATTCATATCGCCCGATTGGCCGGCAATGGTCAAATGCATGTTTTTTTCGTCCAACAACCAGGTAGCGTTGACGCTCTTGTTTTCGGCCTGAAGGTAAATGATGCCGATGCCTTTGCCGGCCGGATTCACTTTGAAATAAGTATCAGCCCTCTCGCTGTCTAATACTGGATCAACCGAAATTATGAGGCCTTGTGACTCCACAGTTTTGGCATCTTTGGACAGGCCAGCGGTATATTGCGGGATAGTCACTGTGCTGCAACCCGTCCCTGCCAAAGCCAAGAACGCCACACTTATGCTGAAAGTCAGCAGTATTCGCTTTTTCTGCATGGAGCCCTTCCCGATGGCTCGGTTTCTGATATTGCTTGATGCCCCATTTGAGCCAACTAGTGGAAGCATGGAACGGCTTTGCTTGAAAGCGCAATCCATTTACACAGTCAAACACAAGTATCTGGATTGCTCATGGTATCTATAAATCAGTTTCACAGCTATCCTCCCTCAACTCAGCTTTCTCCCCACGGAGAAGGAGAATCGTTTGCCGTCCCCTTTGAAAAATCGCGCGACTGTATTTGCCGGAACGAAAAGCGGCCCGTTTCCGAAGGCCGCTCGCGTTAATTCGATTGCGCGATGGCAGGCAAAGGCGACCGAAAATTCACCGGCAGCAATTTGTGTTGCACGCTGCATTGCCAATTCTCCTGCCAATCCTTTTCCCAATCAGCCAGCGGCGGCACCGTGACTTCCGCGTGTTTCGAGCAGGCATGGCTAACAAAATGGCTAACAAACCAAGTGGAAACCGGGGGTCAACAATAGTGACACAATTTGCTTGAATACCCTGTAAAATCCGGCAAAATATCCCTGTCGTCCGCCCCCAAAGGCGCTCGATTCCACCCCTTGCCTCCATCAGCGGTCACTTTTTTTGTTCAGCTTCAATTCCGGCGAACAGACTTTCCAGACTGTTCAAGGGCGCGTTGTGTTTCGGATTCAAAATCTGGCGCAGGTATTCAACACCGTCGGCAATGTTCCGCACGGATTTGGGCAGAATGGCGCCGGCGGCGTTGGCGTGACCGCCGCCTTGAAACTTTTCCGCCACCTTGATCGCTTCGCCGTTGTGGCTGCGAAAGCTGGCAAAAACGGCGTTGCCGCGCCGGAACAGCGTGACCAGCACCGGATATTTTGTCGCCTTTTGCTCCAGCAACTGGTGAACAATCAGATTGTTGTTGCCGACGACAGTGTCCACAAACCCTACCGTCGGGCTGATTTCGGTGACGTTCGATTTGCTCCACTCGAAACCGAGCGGGTTTTCGATGCGGCGTTTGACGGCCATGACTTCGAGCAACGGATGGTCCAGCAATTTTTCAATGTCGCCGCCGATGAGGATGTGCAGGTTCCAGAACTGGTAAATTTTGACAAGATTCGCGTAATCGCTGGCCAGAACAAAATCGGGGTCGTCGTCCAAAAACAAATCGGCAACGTTATTCAAATGCACGAGCCGGTCCAGGGCGGGCAAACTGACGCCCTGTTCCCGGCAAAGTTCGTAGCAAAGTAACCCGGCGGATTTGTTCACGTCGTGGATGAGCAGGGCGTGCTTCGGCACGACTTCGGTCACGTGATGGTCAATCACCACCCAATCCGGCTTGTCAAGGCGCAGTTCAAAAGTGAAGTCCGCCACCCACGCGGACTTCTCGCGCAATTCGCGCTGTTTCCAGAAATTGTAATGATACGCCTCGAGCGGAATGTCGGTGCCGAACAGGTGTTTGGCCAGCCGCTGCAGCAGCGCACCCGACAGCAATCCGTCCAGATCACTTTCGTGCGTGATGATGACCTCCGGCTTGGGCAATGTCCACATGGCGGCAACAGGTTAATCCACCCGGCCACACATGGCGAGCGGGGAATTTCACCGGAGCAAATTCCCGGGCGAACGCTGAAACCAGCCTGGCAACCTTTTACTGAGGCAGCTTATGGCTGGGAATACTGCACGTGGGCGGTTCGCCGACCGCATTGATGGTGTAGATGCCGCCGGCTGGACAGTGGGGCATCTTCGCGTGAGGCAGGTAAGCCTTGATATCGTCTTCGGTGGGAACATCCGTGGCTTTCTTGCCATTTTCCAGCGCCCATTGCTGCTTGGCGGCGTCAATTTGCCGGAGATTGTTGATGCAAGCGTTTTTCTGGGAGACGGTCCGGGCTTTTACAAAGTTGGGAATGGCAATTGCCGAAAGCATGCCGACCGCAGCCACCGGGACCAGCAGCGCGGTCTTGGCGTAGCTCTGGCTGCCGTTACAGATGGTCAGACAACCTTCGGGTGTGTTGGCCTCGACGGAATAGACAAAGGCGGGCCGGTTATAGGAGAAGGATTGCAACCATTGCGACATCTTCGAATCGGTCCTGGCTTTTGAGGTGATGACTTGTTGCTGAACCTGGAGTAACACCTGGGCAAATCGCCGGCTCACATAGGTAAACTGATTGCCGTGGTCCGGCAGACCCTGGGCCAGATGTTTGAATTCGTCGGTGGCCTTGAGCCCGGGTTTCTGCCCGCTTTTCACAGCCAGCGCGTCGTCAATCAACGCGTCGCTGGTGGCGATGAACAGGTAACCGCCGCTGCTGGCGGCGCTCGGCTGCAGCGCGATGGGCAACGGAATGGGCAACGGCATGGTGCGCATCTTGAGTCCCGGTTTGTCCACGCTGATGACCTGCGGATTGGTTTTCAATTGCTCGTCAATGCGGTTGAAAATGGTGTCGTCGTTCACCTTCACGGCAAGGAGCAGGCCGGGCGCGGGAACCTGCATCAGGGCGCCGTGCAACGGCACGGGGATGTTGTTGGACGGATCCAGCGTAAGGACGAGCCCGAATTCACCGCCCAGGGAATTGAGAAAAGTATCCCATTTGACCTGGGTTTTTTGTTCAAATTCGGTGGGGAGATCCTGCATCCATTTCTGGGCCCTTTGCAGATTGGATTGGGCGACTTCCTTTTGCACCGCGTTCCAGAGCAACGGCAGGTCCAGGTCCGAGAAAAAGGCCAGCGCGGTGTCGGCGGGCAGGAAGTCGAGCCCGGTAAGCGGATGCGGTTCCTTGCCGGCGAGCTGCCACAGGAAACCCGTGCCTTTGCCGGGATAATGATGCACGAGCGCTTTGTTGCGATACAGGCCCGGCTCAATCTCCACCGAACTCAAACCGACGCCGCTGACGTCCTCAACGCCGCTGTCTTTGATCAGGCGGGTGACGATGCTGAACGCATTGTTGATTTTGGCAACGTCTTCCGGCTTGAGGTCCGGCATGTTGGTGAACGTTTGCTGCCAGCGCTCAACCCGGGCGGAAAGCCCGTCGAGCCACTGCGCCGTCCCGAGATACAGGTAGAAATTGCCTCCGGGATCGAGTTGCGAAGTGACTTCGTTGAAGCTGGTTTTTTCCGCCGAAACGACGGCTGGAACTTTGGCTTCGCCACCGGGTTTTTGTCCGGCAGGCGGGGTTTCCTTTTTTCCGCAACCGTAATTGAGAGCAGCCAGCAGAACCAGCAGGACCAACGCCGACGTACAAAGGAAAAGACGATTTGTTTTCATGGTAAGAAGTTTGTTGCCATTGGGGTGAACCGTTTCAACTCCAGCCAAACAGTTTTTGGATAAAGGTAAAGCAGAAAAATTTCGCACTGCATCAGATCGCTTGAAAAGTAATTTATCAATGGCTGCGAAAATGTGCGGGCCAGTTACAAACCCTGTCGCGGCGAGAGACCGGATTTCAGCCCGGAACGTCTGTTCCTGACATGGCGCCGCCAAAATTCTCTTTGAATTCCGGGCGGTGCTGGGCCAGAATCCACGCTCACTTTGAATTCTGGATTCCGGATTCCGGCTCCTGAATTCTTCCGAACATGAAACGCACTCATCATTGCAACGAATTGCGCCCGGTACACATCGGGCAAATGGTCACCCTCTGCGGCTGGGTCCATTCCCGCCGCGACCTCGGCGGTCTTATCTTCATTGATATCCGCGACCGCGAAGGCCGCACGCAAACCGTCTTCGACCCGTCGGATTTGCCCAAGGAACTGTTTGAGCGCGCCGCGGCACTTCGCAGCGAGTGCGTCATCCGCGTCACCGGCAAGGTCCGCCAGCGTCCCGCCGGCACCAACAACCCCAAAATTCCCACCGGCGAGGTGGAGGTGATGGTCAAAGAACTTGAGGTTCTCAACGTCGCCGACGTCCTGCCGTTTCCGGTGGACGACCCGGAAGTCGCCGCCAAGGTGAACGAGGAATTGCGTCTGAAGTACCGCTACCTCGATTTGCGCCGGCCCGAAATGGCGCGCAATCTCCGGCTCCGTAGCAAAGTGGCCACGGCCACGCGCGTCTTCATGGATGAACAGGGTTTTCTCGAGGTCGAGACCCCCACCCTTTTCAAATCCACGCCGGAAGGCGCGCGGGAATTTCTCGTACCCTGCCGGACAAATCCCGGTTTGTTCTACGCGCTGCCGCAATCGCCGCAGCAGTTCAAGCAAATCCTCATGGTGGCCGGCGTGGAAAAATATTTTCAACTCGCCCGCTGCTACCGCGACGAGGACCTGCGCGCCGACCGCCAGCCGGAATTCACGCAGATCGACATCGAGATGTCATTCATCGAGCGCGAGGACATTTATGCACTCATCGAAGGCCTGTTGCATCGCATTTGGAAAACGGCACTGAATATGCACATCACCTTGCCGTTCAAGCGCCTGACCTTCGAAGAAGCCATGAACCGCTACGGCATCGACAAGCCGGACACCCGCTACGGCATGGAGCTCGCGGATTTCACCGAGGGGTTCCGCGCCAGCAAGTTCAAGGTGTTCAGCGGCGCCGTCGCCGCCGGCGGCGTGGTGAAGGCGCTCAACGTCAAGGGCCTCGCGAGCGCCACCCAAGGCCAGATCGAGACGATGACCGAATATGCCAAGAGCTTTGGCGCCAAGGGCCTGGCTTACATCAAGGTTGAAGGCGGAGAGTGGAAATCGCCCATCGTGAAATTTTTCAGTGCGGATGAAAAAGCCGCGCTGGCGAAGAAACTGGCCATTGAAGAAGGTGATTTGATTTTGTTCGCCGCCGACCAGTGGCTGAATGCGTGTGAGATTCTCGGCGAAATTCGCCGTTACTGTGCGAACGTCCTGAAAGAACAGGGCAAGCTGACCATCGACCCGAATCGTTTTGATTTCCTCTGGGTGGTGGATTTCCCGTTGCTCCACTTCGACAAGGAGCAGAACCGCTGGTATTCGAGCCATCATCCGTTCACCGCGCCGGTGGCGGAGGACATTCCGCTGCTCAAGACCGACCCCCGGAAGGTGCGCGGCCAGCATTACGACATCGTGGTGAACGGTGTGGAACTGGGCGGCGGTTCAATCCGTATCCACCAGCCCGACGTGCAAAAAACCGTGTTCGAGGACGTGCTGCAAATTCCGCCGGACATGGTCAGGGCGCGGTTCGGTTACATGCTGGAAGCGTTTCGCTTCGGCGCGCCGCCGCACGGCGGCATCGCGCTCGGCTTCGACCGGCTCATCGCCATTCTTTGCGACACTCCGAGCATCCGCGACGTGATTGCGTTTCCGAAAACCGCCAAGGGCACCTGTTTGATGACCGATTCGCCCGGCAGCGTGGAGCCGAAACAATTGCGCGACCTGCATCTGGAATTGAAGGTGGCGAAGAAGGAATAAATCTTGTGCCAACCCATGCGCCGTCCTTCAAAACACATTTTTGGCGGCGCGTCATTCGCATGTTGGTAACCCTAGGAATAGCTTACGGTTTACTGGTGCTGGCCGTGGCAATCTTTCAGCGCCGGCTGATATACTTTCCACGGACCATTCCGCCGGCACTCGCGGAGCAGGCCGCTGCGGAACTGGGATTCGTTCCGTGGCGAAATCCGGCCGGCCAAATCATCGGCTGGAAATTGCCCGCGTCTTCGTGGCCGGAAGCGAGTGTTTTGATAACCCACGGCAATGCGGGTTGCGCGCTGGATCGCGAATATCTTGCCCGGCCAATTCATGAGGCAGCTTCGATTGACGTTTTTGTCCTCGAATATCCCGGCTACGGCGCACGGGCGGGCAACCCCGGCAAATCCAGTTTGCTGGCCGCGGCCGAAGAAGCCTTTGAGTCGATGAGCAACGGTTTGCCCTGTTATCTCGTCGGCGAATCCATCGGCACCGGCGTGGCTTGTCATCTGGCCGGAGCGCATCCGGCCCAGGTCGCCGGGTTGGTTCTTTTTGCACCGTACCATGACCTGGCGGCGGTGGCGCAAAGACGCATGCCGTTTTTGCCGGCGTATTTTCTTCTTGCCGACCGTTTCCAGCCGGCCAAGGATCTCGGTCATTATCAGGGCCCGGTGAAAATGGTTGTCGCCGGTTCAGACGAAATTATTCCGGCGAACTTCGGGCAGCGGTTGTTCGACGGCTATTCCGGCCCAAAAGAACTGCAAGTTATTCCCGGCGCCCACCACAACGACATTGCCGGGCAACCGCCGGACTGGTGGAAACAGGTCTTTTCGTTCTTCCAGCAAAAAAAGCGGCGAAATAAATGTCCGGCCGGAGGAGTTTGAGGCGGGAAAATCTTTTGCCGGTTATCGTGACCCGCTATCCTGCCCGGGAATGAAACGGTTCCGGGCGTTTTTCCGCGGCATTAAGAACTTCAGCCGGATCGGCTGGATCGTCTTTTTGGCGGCGGGAGATTTTATTCTCCGCATCCGGCTGCGGAGAAAATCAGCTGGCATTCTGGCGCGCGCCCAATGGCTGCACCGCTGGAGCCGACGGGTGCTGGCGGACCTGGACATCCGGGTCGAACAACAAGGCAATCCACCTGTCGCCGGAGTGCTGGCCTGTAATCATCTCAGCTACCTCGACGTCATCGTGCTGGCAGCGGCGCAACCGATGGTTTTTGTTGCCAAGAGCGAAATCCGGCACTGGCCGGTGTTTGGCCGGCTGGCGCGCTGGGCCGGGACGTTGTTTGTGCGTCGGGACCGTAAATCCGACGTGACTAAGTTCAACGAAGCTTTTGCCGCCGTCGTAAACCAGGGTGCAATCCTGGTGTTGTTTCCAGAAGGGACGAGTACAAACGGCCGGCGGGTTTTGCCATTTTATTCCTCGCTGTTTGAGCCGGCCGCTGCCGCTGGTTGGCCGGTTGCGGCAGCGCACATCGGCTACCACTTGGCAGAGGGGTCGGTTGAAAATGATATTTGTTATTGGGGTGACATGACTTTTTTTCCTCATTTTCTCCGCTTACTGACCAAAAAACAGATCCGGGCGACGGTCGCGTATGGGCCTGCCTTGCCGGCCGGATTGAACCGCAAGGAGATGGCACAACGGTTACATCAGCAAGTTGGCGAACTGGCCGAATCGGTTCAGCAACTGATCGACAACCGATAGACCGCAGGCACCTTTTCTCGCAACTCTAAAGCGGTTTCATAAAAACTGTAGCCGACGGTAGGGCGAAGCTGCTTCGCCAAGGCGGCGCGGCAACGCCGCCCTACCAGTAATCAGGCTACCGTTCAATTTAAAATGCTCTGAAATCCTTGATTTCCAAGTTGATCGCCCACCTGCCTGGCCGTCCTGAATTAACCGTCAGGACCTCTCTGAGCAACCCTGACTTTCCAAAACAACTAATGACGTTTTAAGTGCGACTGTTTTCTGCGGGCAGGCGAGGATTCGCGCTTGTTGAATCCCGTTCATTTTGCAACAATCAACAATTAACGGCGTTATGAATGAGTTACTTCAAAATCTGTTAACACTTCAATCGCTCGAATTTGAAACAGCCAAGGGAAAAACTATCGAACCAGTCGTCGCAGAGTTGCGCGCCAAAATTCCACCCCAAATCCTCGGACACTACGACCGGCTGATTGCCCGCGGAAAAAAAGGTCTGGCTGTCGTCCGCGACCAGGTCTGCACGGGTTGTCACATGCGTCTGCCCATCGGTGTGGTGGCCACATTGATGCACGATAAAGACATTCAGCTTTGCGACAACTGCGGCCGTTATCTTTATCTGGCGGAAGCAGCGCCTGCCGAAGAGCCGAAACCAATCGCCAAGTCAAAGCCGGCGAAAAAGCCGCGAAAGTCAAAAAGCTCCTCCGTCTCGGCTTAAGCGTTGAACCCGTCGCTGGTTCAGCCGTCAACCGGTTTGAAACCCGGAAACGCCTAAAAACCGGTTCACACGCCGGCATCCCGGAAAACAAAAAATCCCGGCAGCGAATTCGTTGCCGGGATTTGAAATGGAACTGTCTTTATTCGCCGTAAACGGTCACCGTGGTCTTGACATACAGACCAAGGACGCTGGTGGTATGAACGTCAACGTGCGAGATCTTGGTAATGCCGCCGTTGGCACATGCAGTCTTGATGCTGGAATCGCCCGTGGCAACGCAGATGATACCTTCCGAGCTGGCTTCACCGACCTTGGTGGACTTCGCATCAGGATTCATCGGTGCGCTCGTTGCAATGAGCGGAGCTGAAACATCTGTATAGACCCCGCCCCAAGCCCCGCCCACAGCGCCGCCAGTTGGACCAACGCAGCCGGTTATCAACATTGCCAACGCACCCGCACATGCACAACCAATCAGTTTTCTCATAATTTTCTCCTTTGTTTTTTTGCTGTCAGTTTATTGTTTGCTTCTCAGTACGTCGGCAGTTTTAAGAGAGACGGCTCTTTCCTGTCAAGGCCGAAAATCGATTTTCTCCTCTCGGAACAGGCGAAACGTGCAATTCCTACCCCCCGGCCGCGATGTTTGCACCTAACGGCAAAATTCGCATAACCTGCCGGGCGAAAAATTCAGGCTCGCCAAAGACGGTCGTTTCGCCGATGCTGGCACTGGATTAATATCATGTTTACCGGCACTTATACCGCGATTGTCACTCCGTTCAAGAACGACGAAGTGGACGAAACCGCCCTCAACCGCCTGGTTCAAATGCAAATCAAGGGCGGCGTGGATGGCATTGTGCCCGTCGGCACCACTGGCGAATCGCCGACCGTGGATTACGAGGAACATATCCGCGTCATCGAACGTTCGGTGGCTTTTGCCCGGGGTAAAATCAAAGTCATCGCCGGCACCGGCGCCAATTCGACCAAAGAGGCGATTTATCTGACGCAACGCGCCGAAGACGTGGGCGCGGACGGCTCGCTTCAGGTTGCGCCGTACTACAACAAACCGTCGCAGGAAGGATTGTTCCAACATTTCCGTGCCATCGCCCACGCGACGAGATTGCCCATCGTGCTTTACAGCATCCCCGGCCGGTGCGGTGTCGAAATCGGCGTCGAAACGGTCCGCCGGCTGGCGCACGAGTGCAAAAATATCATCGGCATCAAAGAAGCCGGCGGCAGCGCCGACAGGGTGTCGGCGTTGCGCGCGGCGCTCGGCCCGAAATTTGAAATTTTGTCCGGCGACGATTCGCTGACGCTGCCGTTCATGGCCGTGGGCGCGCAGGGCGTCATCAGTGTGGCGTCGAACGTCATCCCGCGCGAAGTTGCGCAGATGGTGAACGCGTTTACCCGCGGCGATGTGAAAAAGGCCGCAAGACTTCACGCCAGGTTTTATCCCTTGTTCAAGGATTTGTTCATCGAAACCAATCCGGTACCGGTCAAGGCCGCGTTGGCAATGATGGGCATAATCAAAGAAGAATACCGCCTGCCGCTGGTGCCGATGAGTGGAACCAATCGTGCAAAATTGCGCGCGACGCTGGAGGCGTGCGGGATTTTGAAATGAATTCATTCAACGCAAAGACGCAAAGAAACAAAGGCGCAAAGCTTTTTACGAGCTGTTATGCTCTGCGCCTCTGCGCCTTTGCGCCTCTGCGTTAAAATTTATGACTCGCGTTGTCATCACTGGTTCGAAAGGCCGCATGGGCAAGGCGCTCATCGCCTGCGCGCCGAATTTTCGTGAACTGGAAATCGCCGCCCGGATTGACCTGGGCGACGATTTGAACGCCGTCATTGCCCGGGGCGATGTGGTGGTTGATTTCAGTTCACCCACCGCCACACCCGGCATCGCCGACATCTGCTCCAAACACAACAAAGCGCTGGTCATCGGCACCACCGGTCACACGGATTCCGACACGATCAAAATCAGGGATTCCGGAAAACACATTCCAATTGTCTGGGCGTCGAATTTTTCGACCGGGGTGAACACATTGTTCTGGCTCACACGCAAAGCGGCGGAAATCCTGGGCCCGGATTTTGACCTGGAAATTGTCGAGATGCATCATCGCCTGAAAAAAGACGCGCCCAGCGGCACGGCGAAAACGCTGGCGGAAATTCTGGCCGGCGTGCGCAAGCTGCAACTCGAGAAAGCGGCACGGCACGGCCGCGTCGGCATCGTCGGCGAACGCACCCCGGTGGAAATCGGCGTTCATTCCGTGCGCGGCGGCGACGTGGTGGGCGACCACACGGTTATTTTTGCGAACACCGGCGAGCGGTTGGAGCTCACGCACAAAGCGTCGAGTCGCGATACCCTTGCCAACGGCGCGTTGCGCGCGGCGCTCTGGGTGGTCAAACAGAAACCGGGCATTTACGACATGCAGGACGTGCTGGGACTAAAGTAGGACAGGCTTCCAGCCTGTCTCCATTATAACACAATGCAGACAGGAATTCAGAGACAGGCAGGATGCCTGTCCTACGTTGCGCTCGGTTCCAACCTCGGTGATTCGCAACGAATCATTCAAGACGCAATGGCCCGGCTGGGAAATTTCTCCGACCAACCGATTTTTAAATCTTCGCTATGGCAAACCACGCCGGTGGACTGCCCGCCCGGCTCGCCAAAGTTCGTGAACGCCGTCGTTGGTTTCATGCCCCAAAAGGGCGAAACACCGGAATCATTGCTTCGGAAACTCCGCGTCTTGGAAAAGGAATTCGGCCGCGGGCCGAAAAAAGTCATGAATGAGCCGCGGCCGTTGGATTTGGATTTGATTGCGTTCGGCACCGAAACGCGCAATTCGCCGGAATTGATTTTACCGCATCCGCGCGCGCACTTGCGGCGGTTTGTGTTGCAGCCGCTGGGAGAAATCGCGCCGGATTTGATTTTGCCGGGACAATCCAAAACCGTTGCCCAATTGTTGAAAGAATTGCCGGCCGGAGAAACAGTCGCGCGGCTGACCTGATCCGTCAGGAAGTCTTCGTCGCTCCCTCCACCGGATGCCACTTGCCGTCGTGGGCAATCATCTCAACCACATTTTCGCCCACCGCGTGAAATTCCGTCCCGGGCGCGGCAACGGGTGAAGCTTGCCCCGTCACTTCCGACCTGGTGATGAACGTGGTGGCTTCCTCGTCATGGACCCGGGCGGCTTCCATGACCAGAAATTCCCACTGGCCGTGGACGGTACGCTCCGGCGGTTTCCGGAACGGTTGCAGGCGGAATTCACCGCCGGTCAGGGACAGCAACCGGTAGAAGGCCTTTTCACCCGTCAGTGCGCCCGCCACGGCGTGAACAATCACGCCGGCCTCGATGTAAATCTGGCCACGCAGACGCTGGTTCCGAACTTCAAGAATCGAGGAATTGCGTCCGACACATTCCATCTGGATGACATCCGACAGCCCGACCTGGCGCAACATGCCGGAGAAACCCTTGCGCTGGGCCCACGTAATCAACTCGTTCAACGTGGTGAACACCGCCTTCATGCCTTCGCCGGAAAGCGGCTTTTGAATGAATAATTCCGCTCCGTTGGCCAGACAGGCCGCGCGGTCGCCGGCATCAGCGCTCCCGGTCAGAATGGCCTTCTTGATGTCGGGATAGCGCCGGTGAATGAGAGTGAGCAGTTGCATGCCATCCAACACCGGCATGCCGATGTCCAACACGACCAGATCAATCGCTTTCTGCTGCAAAGCCTCCAGTGCCTGGTCCGCCGTGGCCGCCCGATGAATTTCCCAGGTTTTATCGCCCAGAATGTCATACAACGCCGTAATGGCTTCCAGAAACGGACGGTCATCATCCACAAAGAGCACCTGATGTTTTTTGATCGGCCGGTCGCCGGATTCCGGCGCGACGCGCGGCTTTGCCGATGTCAGTGCCGACGGCGTAGAAGCTTCCAAGCGCAAGTCCACCTGGCCCAACCGCAAAATCTGGCCCGGTTTCAAGATGGCTTTGGTTATGCGCTCGCCTTTGATGAAAGTCCCGTTGGTGGAATTGAGGTCGCCAACCACCACTTCGTCACCGCGCAAAAGAATTTCGCAATGCCGGCCGGAAATGGACGGGGCGGCAATTTGAAAGGTGTTCCCCTCCGCGCGCCCAATGGTGGACCAGTTCGCACTCAATTCGAACGACGAACCGGTCTGGTTTCCGGTCAGAACAACAAGTTTGGGCATATGCGATCAGGACTCGTCGATTTTGACACGATTCAACCGGCTCAAGTCAAAGCAAATCGTCGTTCGGAAACCGGCGGAGGCAACTTACCGAAAGTGAGACAATTAAGTCTTTACTGTTCCATTGAAAATTTGCCGGTACTCAAGCAGGACATAGCGGTCGGTCATCCCGGCCAGGTAATCACACACGGCGCGGTGCACGCCGGTCTGCCGGATGCGCCGGCGCGCGCCTTCGCCGATCTCTTTCGGATGCGCAAGGAAATACCTGAAAAGTTGCGCCAGCATTTTTACCGCGCGCCGGTTGGGTTGATGCACGACGGGATTGTAATACAAATTCCGGTAAAGGTATCGACGCAGTTCGCGATTCAGCCGGCGGCGCTCGGGACTGTGTTGGATAAGTGTCTTGGGGAAGCGCCTCACGTCGTCGGCCGAGTTGACGCCAGCGGCGCGGACAAGGCTCTCGCTTTGCGAGACGACGTCCCGGATCTGCATGTCAATAATGGTGCGAATCGTGAAATAACGGCGACATTCGTCGGGTAAATGGCCATGCTCCTTTTTTACCCGCCTTGCGGCCTGCGCCCAAACACACACGTCGCGGCATAAATCTTTTTCGGAAAGCAATCCGGAATCCAGCCCGTCGTCGAGGTCATGGCTGTAATAGGTGATTTCGTCGGCCAGGTTGGCAATTTGCGCTTCGAGCGACGGATTTTTGCTTTGGAAATCCTTCCCTCTGCCGGGGTGGTCCCACGCGGTTTGGTGCTTGGCCAGACCTTCGCGAACTTCCCAGGACAAATTCAGTCCGGGGAAATCCGGATATTTTTGTTCCAGTTCTTCGACGATGCGCAGGCTGTGCTGATTATGTTCGAAGCCGCCGTGCCCTTTCATCAGCCGCGCGAGGACCGCCTCGCCTTTATGGCCGAACGGCGAATGTCCCAGATCGTGCGCCAGCGCAATGGTCTCGGCGAGATCCTCGTTCAAGCGCAAGGCGCTGGCGATGTTGCGCGCGACGGCGGCGACTTCAATGGTATGCGTAAGCCGCGTGCGGAGGTGGTCGCCGGTGCCGTTGAGAAAAACCTGAGTCTTGTATTCCAGCCGGCGGAACGCCCGCGAATGAATCACTCGGTCGCGGTCGCGCTGGTAATGGGTACGCCAATCGGGCGGCGGCTCCGGATGTTCGCGCCCGCGCGTATCGCCGCTGAATTGCGCATAGGGCGCGAGCACCTGCCGCTCGATTTGTTCCAGTTCCTGGCGGGTGCGGGGCATGTTTCAATCGCAGAATATCGGGTGCGGAGTGCGGAGTTGAAATCAATTCGCCAGCAATTCCTGCAACGATATACCGCGCAGTTCGAAAAGCCGGCGAATGGTATCCTCAATCAGGTTGTTCGGGCAGGACGCGCCGGCGGTGACGCCCACGGTGATTTTGCCGGGTGGCAACCAGTTATGCGCCTCAATTTCTTTTTTGGCGTGCTGGTCGTAGTGACGGATGAGTTTGTCCGATTCCATCTTGGCTGCGTTTTTGATGAAGTAGGTCGGCAATTTGTCCTCGCCCATCTCGGCCAGGTGCGACGTATTCGAGGAATTGTAACCGCCGATGACAATAAGCAAGTCCATCGGCTCACGCAAAAGTTTCTGTAAGGCGTCCTGACGATCCTGTGTGGCGCCGCAAATCGTATCGAAGAAGCGGAAATGTTTGTCGATGTCTGGCGCGCCGTACTTTTTGATCATCGCCGCCTTCAGGCGGTTCTGCACTTCCTCCGTTTCGCCCCGGAGCATGGTGGTCTGATTGGCCACGCCGATGGCCTGCAAATGCTGGTCGGGGTCGAATCCTTCCGAGTAAGCCCCTTTGAACTTTTCCAGGAATTCCTGTTTATTGCCGCCGTTGACGATGTAATTGCAGACGTAATCCGTTTCTTCGAGTGTGAAGACGACCACGTAATGCCCGCTGCCGTAGGCGCGCGCCTGCGAACTCGTGGCCTTGGTTTCCTCGTGCCACGATTTGCCGTGAATGATGCTGGTGACTTTTTCCTTGGAATACTGGCGGACCCGTTTCCAGACGCTCATCACGTCGCCGCAGGTGGTGTCCACGAGTACGCAGCCTTTCTCCTCAAGCTGCTTGCGGGTGGCCACTTCCGTGCCAAAGGCGGGAATGATAGCCACATCGCCTGCCAGCATTCGCGCCAGTTCAGCCTCGGTCGGCCGGGGCGAAATAATCTGGATGCCCATGTTGCGAATCTGGTCGTTGACCTCCGGGTTATGAATGATCTCGCCGAGTAGATAAATCGGCTTGGGCTCCGGAAAAAATTTTCGCGCGGCGTAGGCGAGATCGATCGCACGCTCCACACCGTAGCAAAAGCCGAATTCCTTGGCCAATTTCACCGTGAGGTTGCCGGCGGAAAGCACGTGCCCGTTGGCACGGATGCGCTCGACGACTTCGCTGCGATAATGCGAGAGGACCTGCGCCTGCACGGCCTCCATGATGTCGGGCCGGCGTAAGTTGACTTTCCGGGCGGTAGTCACTGGTGTTGACATAACCAACGCAATGTAACATTCCGGTTTGCATCGTCCAGTCGGAAAGCCGGCTGAAGACGGAGCGACGGAAGCGGAGTTGTGGAGTATTGAACCCGTTTTAACTGGTAATTCAACGGCCCGCCGGAGCGTTCTTCGATTCCAGCACGTGAGCCAGGTTGTTGCGAGCCTCGGCAAAACCGGGTTCCCAGCGGATGGCTTCCTGGAATTGACGAATTGCCTCGTCGGTTTGACCTTTCCGGCTCAGGGCGATACCGAGATTATTGTGGGCGTTGGCGAAACCGGGGTTCAGACGGATGGCTTCCTGAAATTGACTGATTGCCTCGTCGATCTGGCCTTTCTGGCCGAGGGCAGTTCCCAGATTGTAGTGGGCCTCGGAGTTTCCCGGTGCCAGGCGGATGGCTTCCTGAAATTGGCTGATCGCCTTGTCGATCTGGCCTTTCCGTCCAAGGGCAGCGCCGAGATTGTTGTGGGCCTCGGCGTAACCTGGTTTCAGACGGATAACATCCTGGAATTGGTTGATCGCTTCGTCGACCTGATTTTTCCTGAGGAAGGCGTTGCCAAGGTTGTTGTGGGCCTTAAAGTTATCCGGTATCAGTTGGATGGTTTCCCGGAATTGGCTGATGGCCTCGTCGGTTTGGCCTTTGTTCAGGAGGATAGTGCCGAGGCTGCAATGGGCGAGGTAATTGTTCTTAGTAACTGTAAGCGCATGCCGGAAAAGGGTCTGTCTGTCCTTCCAGCACCCGATCTGTTGCCGCGTCAACCCGAGGCACAGGATAATCGTCGCACAACCCGCCACAGCCAGGAAAATGGCCTGGTGCCATCGCCGCCGGGTCAGCTCGCTTACACCCCAGATGACCAGAACCAATAATCCCAACGACGGTATATAACTGAACCGGTCGGCCATCGCCACCTCCCCCGCTTGTACCAGCCCAATCACCGGGACCAGCGTCCCCACAAACCACAGCCAGCCCATCAGCAAAAATGGATATCGCCGCCACACCACAATAAACAGCACCGTTATCCCCAGAATCAACCCACCGGCCAGCAGTACCTGCCCCACCGGCCAATAGCCGGGGTGGGAATAGAGAACGGCCAGGTCCGTCGGCCAGAATAACTTCCCCAGATAGCGGCAATACGAAATCAGCGCGTTCCCGCAGCGCGCGTCAAAAGGCAGGTTTTCAATCGGCGTCACCGCACCACCGTGCTTCTGCGCCATAAAGGTTACAACACTCGCTGCCGCCGCGAGAGCGAAGAACGGCAGCTTTTCAAAAACCAAAGTTGAGAATTGATGGTTGAGGATTGAGGATGGCTTCGTGGCGGGGTTTGAAACTGAAAACTTGAAACTTGAAACTCTTTGCAACGGCCAATAATCCAGCAACAACATGACAAACGGCCACGTCACCAGCATCGCCTTGCTCATCAGGCCCAACGCAAAGAAAAATAGTGACCAGCAGTAAGGAGAAAGGATTAAGGAGACAAATGCTCCTTGCGGCTTACTCCTTGCTTCTTTCTGCTGCACGAAACGAACATAAAAGATGAGGGACAACAACCCGAAGAAAGCGCTCAGCACGTCCTTCTGTTCCGTCACCCACGCCACCGATTCCACCCGCAACGGATGCCACCCGAACAACGCCGCCACAAAAAAACTTCGCCAGGTCGCCCCGGTCAGCCGCCGGAACAGCAGGAACACCAGCGCCGTGTTGACGGCGTGCAGCAGTACATTAATCAAGTGATGGCCCCAGGGATTCAACCCGAAGAGCTGGCAGGCCAGCAGGTGTGACAGCCACATCATCGGTGCCCAATAATCAGCTTGCTGTGTGTTGCTAAACGCCCATTTTATTCCCGTCCAGGTCAGACCACTTTGAACATGGGAATTCGCAGTGACATAAATGTCGTCATCCAAATCGACGAAGTCACAGTGCATTACCGGCCAGTAAAGAGTGACCGTCACCAATGCCAGCAAGACGGCCAGCAACCAGGCCGGCAAATGCCACGGGGAAGTCATCGAAGGAAGCGCCCGCTCCGGAGCGAGGTCGGATTTCAACTCTGGACTGCGCATAGTACGCAGCAAAAATTATCAGTGGAAAGGACTGTTGGCACGTCCATTTTATGACGGAATGGCGGTGCTTCGATAAGAATGGCCGCCGCCATTGGTACGTTGCCTTTTTATGCCGACAAAATAACGACACAAATCATATCCGTCTGGAAGTGTTGCCCATCGCCCCATCACTCCATCACTCTGATTCATTTCGATGGAATCTCATTGCGGAACCGGCTGAATATAGGGATATTTCAGCCTGCACGTCGGAGCGTAGCTCAGCTTGGTAGAGCACCAGCTTTGGGAGCTGGCTGTCGCAGGTTCGAATCCTGTCGCTCCGACCATTTCACATCTTTTCTGACGGCAAATATTTTCAGGAATCGTTCGATTAAAACCATTGCCGGGAATTAGTTCCTGTTCATCACCGTTTCTTAATATTTTTTGTCTGGAAATCCATCAAACTGGTTTTCCCAGACCGTCATTTTCTGACATTCCCCCGCCGGGTGTCCGGCATTCGCGAACCCGTTGACGGGTCTCGGGACACGTTTCGCTGCCAATTTTCAACCGGCGCGCCGTTCGGCAGCCAGCGCCCGACCGTCTTTTGTTTTTCAGTAATACAATTTTGGCAACTCGCGAAAAACCGGGCACTGAGCACAGGCTTTGCTCAACCTGACCTTTCGTATGCAATGCTTTGCTCGCAGTAAAACGGTGACGATTTGGTCTGTAAGTGCTCCAACCATCTCAACTTTTGAATTTGCCAGGCGGAAGGCAAAATACTGGTCTTTTGGCTGTTTACTCCTTGTCTTTGCGGCAGCCCGGATGCCGGTCTTCGCTGCGGGGAGCGTAATGCTGGCATGGGACAGATGCACCGATTCGTGTGTAGCGGGTTACAATGTCTATTATGGCGTAGCCAGTGGCGTTTACACCAACAAGATTTGCACTGGCACCTTGACCAATACCACCATTTCGAACCTGATCGTGGGACGCACCTACTATTTTGTGGCAACTTCCTATACTGCTTTAGGCCTGGAAAGCCCGTTCTCCAGCGAAGTGGCCGTAACTGTTGCCAACGCGGCAATTCTTGCCGTTGAAACCATAAAAACCAACGGCATCCCCGTCACTGTTACCGTCACCGCCAACAGTGGCCTCCCCAGTCACTGGACATTGCAATCGTCGCGGGACTTAAAAACCTGGACGACAGTTACGCAGGGAACAAACACGCCCGTCAATGTTCCGGTGGCCATTGGAAGTCTGCCCATGCAGTTTTTCCGGCTGTTGAACCAATAGCCCAAATATTGTCCTCCCGGAGAATCCCGCTGCTCCGAAAATCACATTCTCATCACGCATCCCACAAAAGCGCAGAAATTTACCAGACTTCCATCGGAACATTTGGCTGCCACGCGCTTCTTGATTTGCACCGCCGCTTGTTTAAACTGGACAACAATTTGTCTGCCAAATGACGCACTTGAGTGTGATCGGCGGGGAAACCAAAACGTCTGTTCCGCCGTTCCGGAACGGAGGGGGCTTGCGGCGCATGACGCCGGGAACAATTAATGATTCCAGCCCGACAGCTAACTTCGCCGGCGTGAACATTAAGGGCAAATGGATCATTTCCCATTTTCCCCGAGGTCTTTGACCATGTTCCAGCCGGCTGTGAAATAGACCAGGAATAATGGAAATCAGCACACATCGGCCACGCAATGTGGATTGGGCTCGCGCGGCGGGATTGCTTTATGGCGATTGGGGAACGAGCAAGGCCTACGTTATCGGACTGGCTTTTCTCGCCGCCGGTTTCTCCTCTTTCCCAATCATTCTGGCAGTGTGCGCATTGACCGGGCTGGTCGGCTACAACTACATCATCGTTTGCCGGCATTTCCCGGATGGCGGCGGCGTGTATTCCTCCGCCCGTGAACAAAGCCGCGTGCTGGCCGTGCTCGGTTCGCTCTTGCTGCTGGCCGATTTCATCGTGACCGCCGCCATGAGCTGCTGGGACGCCATGAGCTACTTTGGCGTGCCCCGGGAATACCTGAAACTGTTCACCATCGGCGCCATTTTGCTCATTGGTTATATCAATTACTTCGGACCAAAAAATTCCGGCAGTTTTGCCATCACCCTGGCCGTGCCGATGGTGGTGGCTGTTCTGGCTATCATCGCCTTGAGCGCACCGCATCTCGGTTTTGCCAACCTTGAACCGCCCCATGCCGGTTTCGCCAAAAACTGGGTTGCCTTCGTCGGAGTCATCCTCGCCTTGAGCGGTGTCGAAGCCATCGCCAATCTCACCGGCGTGATGACCCTGGACCCCCAATCGTCCCCGAACGCTCCGAGCGTGGCAGTCACCGCAAAAAAAGCGATCTGGCCGGTGGCCGTTGAAGTGGTACTGGGCACCGCGCTGCTCGGCTGGGCCATGCTTTCACTGCCTCATTCCTTGTCGGACGATATCAGGAACCGTTATGCGGATATGCTCCGGTTCCTGGGAGAACAGTATGGCACCATGGCGCTGGGCCCGCATTTCGGACACGTCTTCGGAATCATCATCGGCCTGGTGGTCGGCCTGCTGCTGCTCAGCGCGGTCAACACCGCCGTCGGAGCCATGATAGGTCTCATCTACATGCTGGCGCGTGACCGCGAAATGCCGCGGCCCTTTACCCGGCTTAATTCCCACGGTGTTCCCTGGCAGCCGCTGTTGGTCGCCACCATCCTGCCCATCATTCTGGTCATCCTGTCGGACGACCTGGATTCCCTGGCCGACATGTACGCCATCGGTGTGGTCGGCGCGATCACCGTTAATATCGGTTCGAGCTGCTTCAATAAACGGCTGGGATTGAACTGGCGCGAATTCTCTATCATGGTGGTCACCTTTGCCATTTTGTTTGCCATCGAGCTCACCATCGCCAAGACCAAACCAGCGGCGCTCTTTTTCGCCACGTGCGTTTTGCTGTTGGGTTTTGGCTTGCGCTGGTATGCGATGAAGCGCGCGGGTATCGAAACGGTGATGGTGACGAAGGAAATGGCGGCGGCGCTTGTCCCGCCGGAACGTTTGCAACATCTGCGCCCCAGTTTCGCCGCCGGGCAATCCATCCTGGTGGCCGCGCGCGGTTTCACGCCGGTACTGCGTTATGCGCTGGAAGAAGCCCGGTTGCGCCAGGGAAATTTGTACGTGCTCTACATCAAACAACTCGCCGTCAATTTGCCGGGCCCGTTGGCGGACCCGGAGCGTCCCCGCTGGCAGGCGGATCAACAGGCGGCGGAAATCATGTACGGCATGTTTGACCTGGCGCAAAACACCGGCGTCAGTGTGTTGCCGGTCTATGCCGTGAGCGAAAATCCGGCCGCAACCATCATTGACATTGCCGCAACGCTGGGAGTGGACATGCTGATGCTGGGCGCCCCGCATCGCAGCTCGATGACCAAGCTATTAAGGGGCAACGTCGTCGCCGAAGTGGCCAGAGACCTTCCCGAAAATATCCAGCTTATCATCCACAGTTGAACAGCGAAGTCCGGATTTAAACCAACGCGGTTCCGCACGCCGTTGGAAAATATTCCTCCGTAAAAATTTCCGGCCGGACGTCTCAGGAACGTTTGTGAACCAGACGAAGTATCCTCTTGCGGGAAAACGGCAATCAGTGATGAAGAATGCTCCGGCTGCGCAAAACGCAACAGCGTTGCCAGGTCTCCGTCTTTCTCCTCCCAATTTGTGTCTCGTTGCTAATCAAGGTGTTGCAAGAACCACGGACGAAATTTTGTGTGCTGGCACCGTCGCTGCTAAAGGCGCGAGTGCCAATTACAGTTACCAAATAAAATATGAAGAAAATTGAAGCCATAATCAAACCGTTCAAACTTGAAGAAGTCAAAGACGCCCTCAGCGAACTGAGCATTGAAGGCATGACGGTAAGCGAGGTCAAGGGGTTTGGCCGCCAGAAGGGCCACACCGAAATCTATCGCGGCAGCGAATACACCGTGGATTTCCTGCCGAAAATCAAAATCGAAATTGTCGTGACCGACAACCAGGTGGAAGCCGCCATCGGGGCGATCGTCAAGTCGGCCAAAACGGGCAAGATCGGCGACGGCAAGGTGTTCGTTGCCAACGTTGAACAAGCCGTCCGCATCCGGACGGATGAGAAAGGCGATTCGGCGATTTAAGTAAGCAAACATTTTAAACTGAACACACCACCAAAAAATATGAAACGATATTTATTGACCTTAGTTCTGGCTGTTACCGTCGTATCGGGCGTTTTATCGGCGCGCGCAGATGGCACGAACGCCCCGGCAAGTACGAACGCTCCCGCCGCGGCGGCTGCCCCGGCTCCAACCAACGCGCCGTCCATGGAGCAACGGCTGGAGTCCATTGAAGCTTACTTCCAAAATGGCGATCCGACAACCACGTACAAAGATACGAACGGCAACTGGACCGTCAGTTTTGCGGCTGGCCCGTCCATCATCAACACCAACTACCTGAACAGTACGGGCAGTTATGTGTCTTACCCTGGTGCCGGTCATAATGCCTGGCTGCTGACGAGCACGGCGTTAGTATTGTTCATGACCCTGCCTGGTCTGGCGCTGTTTTATGGCGGTCTCGTCCGCCGTAAGAATGTCCTGTCCGTGTTGGCGCAATGTTTCCTGATCACCGGCCTGGTGACCATCCTGTATGTCATCTGCGGTTATGGCATGATCTTCGGGGGCACCGGCGACATGACCAAAGACTGGATTAAAGGCATCGTCGGCAGTCCGTTCGTCTGTTGGATGATGAAGAACGTCACCTCGGCGCCGAACCCGAACTATTCCTATTGGGTTTCGGAAAACGTGTATGCCATGTTCCAAATGATGTTCGCCATCATCACGCCGGCGCTCATCATCGGCTCCATTGCCGAACGCATGAAATTCAAGGCCATCTTGATTTTTATGACGTTGTGGATGTTGGTGGTTTATTTCACGCAAGGCCACATGGTCTGGGGCATCAACGGTTTGATGAACGGCTGCTGGAACGCCGGCGCCAAAATCAAGGCCATTGACTTCGCCGGTGGCACAGTCGTGCACATGACCTCAGGGTGGTCGGCTCTAATCCTCTGCTTGATCCTGGGCAAGCGCCTGGGTTTCGGCAAAGAAAACTTTTCGCCCCACAGCCTCGTGCTCTGTTACGTCGGCACCGGCATGTTGTGGGTCGGCTGGTACGGATTCAATTCCGGCAGCGCGGTGGCGGCTGACGTGGTAGCGGCAAATGCGTTCACCACCACCACCATCGCCACGGCTGTGGCCTCTTTTGTCTGGCCGATGCTGGAATGGCTGGTTAAAGGTAAACCCAGCGTGCTGGGCTTCTGTTCTGGCGCCGTGGCCGGGCTGGTGGTCATCACGCCGGCTTGCGGTTACGTGCTGCCCTCAGGCGCCATCTGGATTGGCATCGCTGCCGGTACTATTCCCTGGTTCTTCTGCTACAAGGTCAAAGCGTGGTTCGGTTATGACGATGCGCTGGATACCTTCGGCGTGCATGCCATCGGCGGTACCACGGGTGCCATCATGACGGGCATGCTCGCGCGCAACGCCGCGAACCCGAACCTGGCTACCAATTTGAGCAAGTATGTGACCGACTCGTGGTTCCAACCGCTGGTTTGGGAACAACTTAAGGCGGTTGCGGTGACCCTGGCACTGGTCATTCCCGCCACCGTCGTCATCGCCTATATCACCAAGGCGCTGGTCGGTCTGCGCCCGAGCGAGGAAGTGGAAATCTCCGGCCTCGACATTAATGAACATGGTGAAGAGGGTTACCATGATTAATTGAAAATAAACTCGACGCTGCGCCGGTTCTTGGCGAAAGTCTCCCGGCGCAGCTTTTTGACTTTGTCTGCATTAACCAAACAAACAAAACACAAAATTAACGAAATATGGCAACTCCCAAGAGCGTAATTGAAATGGCAAAAAAGGCCGGGGCGAAGATGGTGGATATTAAATTCGTGGACACCTTCGGCACCTGGCAACACTTCACCATGCCCATCGCCGAATTGTCCGAGGATACCTTCGCCGAAGGCATCGGTTTCGACGGCTCCTCCATCCGTGGCTGGAAGAGCATCGAGGCTTCCGACATGCTGGCCATGCCCGACCCGGTTACGGCGTTCATTGACCCATTCTGCGCCGTCCCGACGTTGAGCCTTACCTGCACTGTCGCTGAAACCGGTACGTTGGAATCTTACAGCCGCGACCCGCGGGGTATCGCGCAGAAGGCGGAAAAGTATCTGATCTCCACCGGCATCGGCGATCAGGCTTTCTTTGGTCCCGAAGCCGAATTCTTCATCTTCGATAACATCCAGTTCGACTCCAAATGCAATGGCACGTTCTACTCCATCGACAGCGAAGAAGGCATCTGGAACACCGGTCGTGATGAAATGCCCAACCTCGGCAACAAAATCCGCCACAAGGAAGGTTATTTCCCCGTTCCACCCGCCGACACCCAGCAGGACATCCGCACCGAAATGGTGCTGACGATGGAAGAATTGGGCGTCAAGGTGGAGAAGCAGCACCATGAAGTTGCCACCGCTGGTCAGGCCGAAATTGACTACCGCTTCAGCACGCTGGTCACCGCTGCCGACTGGATGATGATTTACAAATACGTCATCAAGAATGTCGCCAAGAAACACGGCAAGACCGCCTGTTTCATGCCCAAGCCGCTCTTCGGCGACAATGGTTCCGGCATGCATACTCATCAATCCATCTGGAGCAAAGGCAAGCCATTGTTTGCCGGTAAGGAATACGGCGGGCTCAGCCAGATGGCGTTGTACTACGCCGGTGGCTTGCTCAAGCACGCCAAGGCCCTGTGCGCCATCTGCAATCCGACCACCAACAGTTACAAGCGTTTGGTGCCGGGTTACGAAGCGCCGGTCAACCTCGCGTACAGCGCGCGCAATCGTTCCGCCGCCGTTCGTATTCCGACCTACAGCGACAGTCCCAAGGCCAAGCGCCTCGAATACCGTCCGCCGGATCCGGCGGCGAATCCGTACCTCGCCTTTGCCGCGCTGCTCATGGCCGGTCTGGATGGCATCCAGAACAAGATCAAACCGGGCGAACCGCTCGACAAGAACATTTACGAGCTGCCGCCGGAAGAACTGAAGAAGGTGCCCAATGTGGCCGGCAGCCTCAGCGAAGCGCTCGACTGCCTCGAGAAGGACCACGCGTTCCTGCTCAAGGGCGACGTCTTCACCGAAGACTTCATCGACATGTGGATCAGCACCAAGCGGAAGGAACACGACTCCATCCGCCTGCGTCCGCATCCGTACGAATTCTTCATGTATTACGACGTGTAAACCACGCTCCGGAGGAGTTGGGGACAACGGCGCGGGCCAAAACCCGCGCCGTTTTTATTTGGAGCGCCAGCCTCCGGCAACGTACCTTGGGTAAAGTTCATCACCTGTCACCGCTGGCTTCGTTTCTTCGCGCCTTCACGCCTTTGTGGTTAAATGAATCTGCGTTTCCTCCGTGGGAGAAAACCTTATTTCAACTTCTCCGCCAGTTCCTCACCCAACACCGCTGCTTCCGCAATCGGACGTTTTCCTTCGGCGCGCTTGGCCGGCCCTTCCCGAAATGACACCGCGCGCATCTGTATCCGACTGCCGTCAATCTCGGCATACGCCGCCACCGGACTCTGGCAACCGCCGCCCATCGCGTGCAAAAATGCCCGCTCGGCGGTCACGCACTGGAACGTATTGAAGTGATTCAGCCGTTCGCAGATTTTGGCGATGTGCTCGTCATCGGCACGAATTTCAATGCCGATGGCCCCCTGCCCTACGCACGGTAACATTGCGTCCGTGTCGAGAATTGTCGCCAGCAACCCGTCCGGCACGGCGTCGCCGGTGAGTGTTCCATCCGGTTCGACTTCAAAATTCAGCCGTGAAATTCCGGCCAATGCCAGCACGGTCGCGTCGAGTTCGCCGCGGTCGGCCACCTTTTGCATCCGCGTGGTCACGTTGCCGCGAATTTCCACTACCTTCAAATCCGGCCGGGCGGCGAGCAATTGTTCCTTGCGTCGGGTGCTGCTGGTAGCAATGGTCGCGCCTTTTGGAAAATCCTTCAGCTTCAGGTTGGGTTTGAAACCGCGCAAGGCATCCTGGCCCGGCACCCAATCAACCGGTTGAGAGTTGAGGGTTGAGGGTTGAGAATTAAAGCCAGCGGCCCGGGTCTTGATGAATTTGGCGTCGCGATAAATTAAAACGTCGCGCACGTCGGCGCGTTTGGGCGTGGCGGCCAGAATCAATCCCGCCGGCAGGTCGGTCGGCAAATCCTTCAGACTATGCACAGCTAAATCAGCCTGGCCTTTGACGAGCGCCACTTCGAGTTCCTTGGTAAACAAGCCTTTCGGCAGACTCTCACCCTTTTTGGCCATCGAAGCTTTCTGTAATTTGTCGCCGGTGGTCTTGATGATTTTCAGTTCGAAGCGCAGCCGGGGAAACGTTTCGCGGCATTGCGCGGCAATCAGGTTGGCCTGCGCGAGCGCGAGCGCGCTGCCTCGCGTGGCAATGATGATGGAGCGTTCAGGCATTGCGTGTTACGTGTTGCATGTTGCGTCAAGTATTTCCTGAGGCATGGGAATTTTCTCAAGTAACTCTTCCAGGTCGAGGTTTTCTGGAGTGACTCGATAAGTTGCCGGTTCCTCCCTCAGGCTGTAACCCCGTTCGGATGGGATGATACTCAGCAACTGACGGATGATTTGCGTAAGAAGTTGCATCCGATGACTGGCAACGGGTTCGCCGAGCGCATGACGGCCTTCAAAATACCAATTGCGCGCTTCCCGAGCCGAGCCCAGCGAGTATTCATAAAATCGCGCCTGGTCCTTGTGCGAACTGCGGCTGTAACCTTCGGCGATATTGGCACTGATTGAACCAACGGCGGAATAAAGCTGGTCCGACAATTTAAGTGTCCGCCGATCCTGCATAAGTTTTGTCGCATCATGCCACGCCAAATCGCCTGCAAACAACGCGAGCCGGTAAACTTCCATTCGCCAAAGCACATCTTCAGTAAAATCCTTTGGCACAGTTTTTAGCCACTCCTGGTAATTCATACTCCCTCAATCTTCACCGGATTCTTGACGCAACACGCAACACGTACTACGTCGCCAACCATTTCCTGTCTGGTGTACCCCAATAACGCCTTTACCTTTTCAGCTATAATCTGTTCACACCTGGCAATCTCCTCCTGGCGCAAACGTAGATAGTCGTCGGCGATGGCCTGGAGGTCGTCAATATTGTAGAGATAAACGTTCTCCAGAAAGTTTACCTCGGGGTCAATGTCGCGCGGCACGGCGATGTCAATCAACAGCAGCGGCCGGTGATGACGCAGCTTCATCAGCGGTTCGAGTTTGGCGCGGTCGAGAATGTGATGCGGCGCGGACGTGCTGCTGATGGCGATGTCAATCTTTTGAAACTCCCCCGCCCAATCGTCGAATGGCACGGCGCGCCCGCCGAGTTCGCCGGCCAGCGCCACCGCCCGGTCGTGCGAACGGTTGGCCACGATGATGCTGCGGGCGCCGCGTGACAGCAAAGCGCGCGCAGTTTTCTCGCTCGTTTCACCGGCGCCGATGACCAGCACGTCGCGGTCGGCCAGCGAGTTGAATATTTTCTCCGCCAGTTCCACCGCCACCGACGCCACCGACACGCTGCCGCGCTGGATGTTGGTTTCGGTGCGGACGTGCTTGGCCACATGAAACGCCCGCTGGAAGGCCTTGTTCAACCGCGCGCCGGTGTGTTTGTATTGAAAAGCCAGGTCGTAGGCTTTTTTGAGCTGACCGAGGATTTCCGTTTCGCCCAGCACCATCGAATCCAGTCCGCAGGCGACTTTAAACAGGTGTTGCAGGCTCTGCGGTTCAGCCAGCGTGTAAAGCTCGTCGCCCAACGCTGCGTCGCAGGCATGGGCGGTAACCAGAAATTGTTTCAATTGCATAAACGCCCTGGCCGGTTCCAGTGGTGTTGCGACATAAATCTCCACCCGGTTGCAGGTCGAGAGAATCACCGCTTCGTTCGCGATGCCGGACTCGCGCAGCGATTTCAGCGCCCCGGGAATTTTCGCGTCGGCAAAGGCAAATCGTTCCCGTAATTCCACGGGCGACGAATGATGGCTCAGGCCGATGACAATGACATTCATGGATGATGCAGCGTGGAGAGCAGGTTCGTACCCCAGAAAGTCAGCAGCAGGAAGGCGAACGCACCGATGACACCGGATGCAAATCGCCGGCTCGATTGCGGGAACAACCGACGCATCACCAGCAGCCCCAAGTATATCAGCCACATGAGGATGGACCAAACCACTTTTGCGTCCTGCCAGTAGCTGACGCCTTCCGGCCGGGGCAGAAACCGGCCGGCTTCAAGTCCGATGGTGAACAGCACCAGCCCGACGAGTACCAGCCGGCTGGCAACAATTTCCAGCCGCTGAATCGGCGGCAACAGCGACAGCACGGCGCGGAGTTTGTGGAATTTCAAATCGTGTTGTTGCGTCAGAAACATCCCCGCTGCCACCGCCCCCAGCCCGAACGCACCATAGGCGAGCATGATGGTCGCCGCGTGCAGACTGGTCAATGCGCCGGAAAATTCCGGTTTCGGCCCGCGCGGCGGGTCCAGCGCCGGCATCAGGGCAAACACGCCGATGGCGAACAGAACCGGCGACGCAAAGGCGCCGAGAAATCGCAGTCGCGGCAACAGGCCGACGACAAGGTAGGCAGCGACGATGGCCCATGCGATGAAGATGGTGGCTTCGTAGAGGTTGTTGACGGGGCATTGGTTGATGGAAAAGCCGCGTTTGAACATGGCAATGGTGTGCAACGCGAACGCGGCAAGCAGCAGGAAATAATTCACGTGGTCATCCCGGCGAAAGCCCCTCCGCCACAGGAAAACCGAGTACACCGTGCTCACGCCGTAAACCAGCACGGCGAGCAGGAAAAAATGACGGTCAGTGAACCAGGCCACCGTGACAGGTTAAATCAGAAATGCCGCCGGGCAAGCCGGAATCCCGGGGCTCGCCACCGGTCCATAACCAATCCACGCCTTGCAATTCAACGATGACGCTCCTACCCTCCACCCAACGCACGCCGATATGAGTTACACGACCCATTATCTCCAGTCCGAATCGGTCGCCGCGAAGGGGCCGGAAATTATCGCGCTCGTCAATTGCATGATCCAGGACGCCATCAAGCTTGGGGCCAGTGATCTGCACATCGAGCCGTGGGAAAAAGCCGTCGAAGTGCGCGCCCGCGTCAATGGTGTGCTGACCGAAGTGGCGCATTTGCCGCTCGACCTGCTGGATAAAATTTCCATGCGCTTCAAGGTGATGTCCAACCTGGTCACTTACCAGGCCGGCATGCCGCAGGACGGCACTTCCATCTGCGGGCCGGAACTCGACAACGTGCAGTTGCGTGTTTCCATCTTCCCCACCACGCGCGGCGAGAAGATTGTCGTGCGGCTGTTCGATCCCAAAGACCGGCGGTTCGACCTGAACATGCTCGGCTTCGACGAGTCCACGCAAAACGGTCTATTGCGCCTGCTCAAGCGGACGAGCGGCCTGCTCCTGTTCACCGGCCCCACCGGTTCGGGCAAAACCAGCACGATGTATTCGGCGCTGTGCTACATCATGCAACGCGAAGGCATCAGCCTGAGCATCAGCACGGTGGAAGACCCGGTGGAATTCAACCTGCCGATGGTCAGCCAGACGCAGGTTAATCCGGCGCAGGAGTTCACCTATGCCAAGGCGCTGAAAAGCATTTTGCGCCAGGATCCGCAGGTGGTGATGGTGGGCGAAATCCGTGACGCGGAGACGGCGGCCATCGCCGTGCAGGCCGGGCTGACGGGACATCTGGTTCTCAGTACGATTCATTCCGGAACTTCGGCGGGCGCGTTTACACGGCTCATCAACATGGAAATCGAGCCGTTCATGCTGGCGTCGAGTGTCCTGGGCGTGATGGGATTGCGTCTGGTGCGGAGCAATTGCCCGAATTGCACCCAACCTTATGAGCCGGAGCCAAGCCAGTTGAAGATTGTGCCGGAAGGGATGATACCGGACGCCCAATTCCGCCGGGGCATCGGCTGCGAACATTGTTATCAGACCGGTTACGCCGGGCGGTTGCCGGTGACGGAACTGCTGGCGGTCACCGAACCCTACCGGGAAGCAGTGCTGAAAAAATTGCAGACATCGGCGCTGGAACAGATTGCCATGAAGGAAGGCATGCGCACGCTGTGGCAAAACGGATTGCAACGTGCCGTCATCGGCCAGACCACACTGGAAGAAATCATCCGTGTGGTGGCCGGAGACACGGTCTAGCGGAGAATTTTCATTGATTCCGGAACGCCGGCCACCAAACGCCGGGACTTGCCAATTGCCCCGGTGTTTTGTCTAATTTGCCCGTGCTCAATCAGCAAACGCTAAACCAGCCCGCAAGTTTTTCCGGCACCGGCTTGCACAGCGGCAACCGGGTGAACATGACCATTCTGCCCGCGCCCGCCAACAGCGGCGTGCGGTTCCGCCGCGTGGACCTCGAAGGCAAACCGGAAATCGAGGCGCGCGTGGAAAACGTCGGCGAGACCGCCCGCTCCACGACCCTCGCCAAAGGCAACGTGAAAGTCCACACCGTCGAACACGTCCTCGCCGCGCTGGCCGGTTATGGCATTGACAACGCCGTCATCGAACTCGACGCCAACGAACCACCCATCGCCGACGGCAGTTCGCGCGAGTTCTGCAAAATTATCACGGACGCCGGAATCACGCCGCAGGCCGAAAAACGCGAGCCGTACGTGCCCACCGAGCCAATCGAATTGCGAATGGGCGAAACGACGATGACGCTGTTTCCCGACGACGCGTTCAAGATCACCTGCACCAGCGCAGACAAGCACGGGCGGTTCACGCAATTTTACAGCACGGAAATCACGCCCAAGACGTGGGAAAAGGAACTGGCCCACGCCCGGACATTTTGTTTCTACGAGGAGATTGAGTATCTGTTCAAAAACGGCCTCATCAAGGGCGGCAGCCTCGAAAATGCCATCGTCATCCGCGACGACGCGGTGCTCACAACCGAGCCGTTGCGGTATCCCGAGGAATTTGTGCGGCACAAGATGCTCGACATCGTCGGCGACCTGTCGCTGCTCGGCCGGCCGGTGCGCGGGCATTTGATTGCCGTAAAACCGAGCCATGCGGCGAACTGCGAATTTGTCCGGCACATCGCCGCCCAGATGCAAAAGCCCTTGCGCGCCGCGCAAACGTTCGCCCCGCCGCCGGCCAAGGTGGCCACGCCCGAAACGCCCCCCGCCGAGGGCGGCGCCATGACCATCGAGGAAATCATGAAGCTGTTGCCGCACCGCTATCCGTTCCTGATGGTGGACCGGGTTTTGAAGATGGATGACACCAAAATCGTGGGGGTCAAAAACATCACGATGAACGAGGCGTATTTTCTGGGACATTTCCCCGGACACCCCATCATGCCTGGCGTATTGCAGCTCGAGGCCATGGCGCAGGTCGCCGGCCTGCTGATGTTGAAACATGCGGCAGCCGAACGGCAGCTTGCCTATTTCATGTCCGCCGAGGACGTGAAATGGCGCAAGCCGGTCGTGCCCGGCGACGTGCTGGTCATTGAAATTGAACTGACCAAGACGCGCGGAAAAATCTGCAAGGCCAAGGGTGTTTGCAAGGTCAGCGGCGAAACGGTCAGCGAGGCGGATGTCACATTCATGCTGGTCCCGGAACCGGATTAAACATGGCCTCCATCCATTCTTCCGCCGTCGTTCATCCTGGAGCGCAAATCGGCTCCGATTGCGAAATCGGACCGTATTGCGTCATCGGCGAGCACGTCACGCTCGGCGCCGGCTGCAAACTCCATTCGCACGCCGTCGTGGATGGCCATGCCACACTGGGAAAGGGAAACGAAATTTTCCCCTTCGCCTGCCTCGGCAAGAAGACGCAGGACTTGAAATGGAAAGGCGGCGTTACCCGATTGGAAATCGGCGACCATAATGTCTTCCGTGAGGGCGTCACGGTTCATTGTGCCACTGGTGACGGGGACACGACCGTCATCGGCTCGAACAATCTGTTCCTCACGCACGCGCACGTGGCCCACGACTGCGTGCTGGGCAATCACATCATCATGTCCGGGAACACCGCGTTGGCCGGACACGTGATGATCGAGGACCACGCGATTCTATCCGGTTTTGCGGCGGTGCATCAATTTGTCCGTATCGGGAAATATGCGATGATTGGCGCCTGCTGCCCGGTGCGGCAGGACATCGCGCCATTCATGCTGGCTGACGGCGACCCGGCCACACCGATGACCATCAACAAGGTCGGCTTGGAACGGAACGGCATTTCCGCCGAAACCATCACCGCCTTGAAGCAGGCCTACAAAATCATCTTCCGCGAGAGCCTGACCCTGGCGAACGCCCTTGCCAAGGTGGAATCCGAGCTTCCGCCCTTGCCGGAAATTCAGCATCTCGTCCAATTCATCCGCGCCAGCGAACGCGGCATCAGCAAGTAATGTAGGACAGGCTTCCAGCCTGTCTCTGAATTCTGGAATAGCGAAACAGGCAGGATGCCTGTCCTACCTTTAAATGCCAAACTTAGTGCTTATCCTGCTGTTTTCGTGTCCTTCGTGTATTTCGTGGTAAATGAATTATCTCACCCATACCGCGACCGCAGGTTCCATTCGTTCAACAAGGCGCGCGGGATTTCCGACAGGAACCGCGACGGCCGTTGCATCCCGTCGCCGCCGGTTTTACTGAACGTGGCGCGTTCCAGCGGGTAGCTGAGGTAAAGCTCGTTCTTCGCTCGCGTGATGGCCACGTAAAACAATCGGCGCTCTTCTTCTTCGCCCTCAGGGCTTTCCAGCGACCGTCCCGATGGAAACAGGCCATCGCACAACATGATGACGAACACGACATCGAATTCCAGGCCCTTCGCCTGATGAATCGTCGAGAGCCGGATTTTTTCCGTGTCGTCGTTGGTCGCCTGGTCGTCTTCGGCCTCGACATTGGTGAGGAGGGCGAGTTGGGTGAGGAAATCCTCGACCGACCCGAATTGATAAGCGAACACGGCGAGCTGCTCGAGATCTTCCAACCGGCTGCGATAATTGACGAAATTTTCCTTGAGATAATCGTCGTAACCGGCGTCCAGGACGATGCGCAGCATCTTCGCGGCGCTTTGCCGGACGATTTCGTCTTCGAGTTGGGAAATGGTTTCGACGAATTGTTTCCACGCCGCCGCCGCCTTGGAGGGAACGGATGAGGAGCAGGCCTGAAGGGCCGGCGCGATTTTGTAGGAGCCGACGCGAGGAGGCTCTGACTTTTGATTGGAAGGTGAAATTAGAGTCTCGTCACCTCGACTCCTACTTTTATTCGATTGAAAGATCTTCCAGATTTTGTCCGCTCCCTTGGCGGCGATGCCGGGCAGCAATTGGACAAGGCGTTTGAAGGCGAGTTCGTCCTGCGGATTGGCAATCAATTTGAGATACGCGGTGACATCCTTGATATGCGCCTGCTCAAAAAACCGGATGCCACTGGTGATGGAAAAGGGTATGTTGCGTTTCGTCAGCTCAAGCTGCAATTCGAGCGCGTGGAAATGCGAGCGGTAAAGGACGGCCACCTGGTTGAGGTTCACGCCTTCCTCGGGCAATTCCGCGACGCGTTGGGCGATGAACGCCGCCTGTTGCGAAGCGTCCAGACACGCTACGAGCGCCGGTTTGAGACCAGACTTGCGCGCCGGCGTGAGAATTTTGGTAAACTGGTCGCGATTGGCGGCGATGGCCGCGTTGGCCACCTTGAGTATTTCCGGTGTGCTGCGATAGTTCGTTTCGATCTTGAAAACCTTCGCATCGGGATGGCGTTTGGGAAACTGGAAGATGTTCTGAAAATTCGCGCCGCGCCAGGCGTAGATGCTCTGCGCGTCGTCACCCACGACGGTGACGTTGTGATGACGCTCGGCGAGCAGGTCAATCAAATCGCTCTGGAGCTTGTTCGTGTCCTGGTATTCGTCCACAAGGATGAACTGGAAGCGGCGCTGGTAATGTTCGCGCACATCGGCGTACTCCTGCAACAGCCGGAGCCAGAGCGCGAGCAGGTCGTCGAAATCCATGGCGTTGGTCGCGTGTTTGCGGGCGAGGTAACGTTTCTGCACGTCGGCCACCAGCCGGGTGATTTGCTCAAAGTAATCGAATTGTTCCTCCAGGATGTCGGCGGTGCTCTTGTGGGTGTTCACCGCGAGCGAGAAAATTTCGCAGAGCACTTCGGGTTTCGGGAAATGCGTGCCTTTCGTTTCGATGCCGGCCTCGGCAATGCAAGCCTTGATCAAATCCTTCGCGTCATCGCGGTCGAGAATGGTGAAATCGCGCCGGTACCCGAGCAAATCGGCGTGCGAGCGCAAAATCCGCGCGCCAATGGAATGGAACGTGCCGCCCCAGAGCGACGGAAGCTGCCGGCCGAGCAAATCGGCGACGCGATGCATCATTTCACCGGCGGCCTTGTTGGTAAAGGTGAGCAGCAGGATGCGGTCGGCGGGGATGCCCTGTTCCAGCAGATAGGCGACGCGATAGGTAAGCGTCCGGGTCTTGCCCGAGCCGGCGCCGGCGATGACCAGGGCCGGGCCGGGCGGCGCAGTAACGGCGGCGAGTTGTTGCGGGTTCAGGTCGCGCGCGTAATCAATCTGCAGATGAACCTCCGGTTGAAACGGGTTCAGGATGTATTCGCGCGACATGGCGCGAAATTGAAATGGCAAATGCCATCCGGTGAAAGAAAAATCTCAAGTTTTTCGCCGGAGCCGCCGGTTGTTCCAGGCGAGGACGAGCAATGTGGCCAGCACAATACCCGTTATGCCGGTGCAAACCGGTGCCAGCAAGCGGTCCAATGGCAGCGAACCGTACGCGGGCAGTTTGAGTTGCGCAGCGAGAACTTCCATTCTGGTGGCGAAAGAAGTATGCGCGATGACGCGGCCTTCGCCCGTGATGGCTTGCGAAATGCCGGAACTGGCGAGGCGGAAAACGGGAATGTCGTATTCCGCCGCGCGCACCGGCGCGACCCGCGCGTGAAGAGCGTGTTCATACCGCCCCCAATCCTCAAGGTCCATCGTCGGCACAATCAGGAGTTGCGCGCCCTCTTTCACCAGCCGGTCGGTGACGCGCGTATAGCTCAAGTCATAACAGATGCAGATGCCGATTTTGCCCCACGGGGAATTCCAGACCGCCTGGCTCGGGGCCGGCAGTCCGTCCTTGAAAAACTGGATGGGCACACATTTGGCCTGATGAAAAACAATTTCGCCGTTGGTGCCGACGGCATAGGCGGTGTTGTAATAATTGTTGGTCCCCACCGGGTCTTTGCCGCCGACGACCAGGAAGCGGTCATGTTCACGGCACCAGTCCTTCAATGAATCCGGCACCGGGCCGTCGAGCGCATATTCACTCAACACAAAAATTTGGGCCTCGGGATTTTTGGCCAGGGCCTGGTCGAGGGCTTTGGGCAGAATGTTGGGCGGCGGAAACTCCATCTGGACGCCGACGATGGACAGCGGCGATTCCGGGGTTTTATATCTGGCTGCCGCAAGGTGTTGCAGCGCGAAAGTCAGGCAAAAAAACAGAATCAGAAGAACGACCAGCCGGCCAATCAAGGCGCGTTTGAGCAGGTGCCGATGCGCAAACACCGCAACGATGGCAAAAATCAAAAAACCGACGCCGTACATTCCCCAAACATTAAACAGACTGAATTTGAAGTCGGAGAAGGCGTACCCGATGTTCAGCCACGAAAATTTCAGGTAATACAATTCGCTGCGGAAATATTCCAGGCCGGTCCAAATCACCGGAATCAACCCCGTGGCTTTGGTTTTCCCCCAACGCTGGATGCAGCCGCAGACCATCGCCGTGAACAGCCCGATCCAGATGGCGATGACCGTCCAAAGGGCAATCGCCGCCGGGCCGAAGATGAGCCAGAAAAAAGCCAGTTGCGGCGCATAACAGAGATAGCCGGCGGCCAATCCAAAATAAAACGCCCGGCGGACGGTGGGCTGGTCGGCCAGACGGACCAGGGCCAGCGCGTAACCCAAAGTCATCAAACCGGCGGCGGAAAAGCGCGTGGACACATAGGCCAGATGAAAGCAGCCCACGGCGAACGCCAGCCAGAGTAGCGATTTCATCCAGCCGAGCGGATGTGACGAAGATTTCAAGGCGTTCATCGCGGCCAGTGAATTAAGTTGTCAGCATATAGCATTGGGAAGGGATTGCGCCATGTAAAAATGGCGTGCCGCCTCCGGTGGAGGGGCTTGCAAAGTTCCGGTTGCGTCCGGCACAATGAGGTTGAAGATTTAAAGCAATGGAGCCGATGAACGAACTGGGCAAATTTCTGGTGATAACCGGTCTGGCGCTGGCGGCAGCGGGCGCGCTGCTCTGGTCCGGCTTTGGCAAAGGCTGGTTGGGCCGGCTGCCCGGCGACATCAATTATTCCAAGGGCGATTTCAGTTTTCACTTTCCCATCGTCACCTGCCTGCTGTTGAGCGCGATTCTGACGCTGTTCCTTTGGCTGTTCCGGAAATAAATTTTCCTGAGTGGCAGTTTTCCGGGTTGAATTTCGTCCGCGTTCTTCTACCTTTTCCCGCATGGAGCAATCGCAGTTCGTCCAATATATCGCCGTGTTGATGCTGCTGGTTCTGGCCATTGCGGCGCCGTTCGGGATGATTTTGATGTCGCACCTCCTCGGCAAGCGCGGCAAGCGCAGCCAGATCAAGGACACCGCCTACGAATGCGGCATGATTCCCGTCGGTTCCGGCAGCGCCCGGTTCTCGGTCAAGTTCCACCTCGTGGCGATGCTGTTCATCCTGTTCGACATCGAGGTCGTCTTCCTTTTTCCGTGGGCGGTGGTTTACAAGGACATGCTCAAAGACCCGGCCACGCGGAACCTGATTTTCGTCTCCATGATTTCGTTCCTGGCGATTTTGTTTGCCGGTTACCTTTACGCCGTGAAGAAAAAGGCGTTTGATTGGAAAAATTAGACGTGCTGCGTAGTGCGTATTCCGTCAAGCAGCGGACACGTTTTTGATTTCTTGACGCAATATGCAACACGTAACAAGGATTATTCATGACGATTCAATTCGGCACCAGCGGCTGGCGCGGCATCATCGCCCGCGATTTCACTTTCGACAACGTCCGCCTCGCCACCCAGGGCATCGCGGATTATCTCAACGCCCAAAGTCCAAAGTCCAAAGTTGTGATTCTCGGGCACGACACGCGTTTTTTGGGACCGGAATTTTCGCTGGCCGCTGCCGAGGTGCTCGCCGCCAACGGACTGGAGCCGTTACTCTGCAATCGCGACACGCCCACGCCGGTCATCGCCCACAACATCCGGCATCGCAAGGCCGCCGGCGGCATCAACATGACCGCCAGTCATAATCCGCCGGAATATCAGGGCCTGAAATTTTCCACGAGCAACGGCGCGCCCGCCACGCCGGAAGTCACCGGCCAAATCGAGGCAAACATTGCCAAACGGCAGGCGCAAGGCTGGTCGTTCAAAGGCGCGGTCATTGGCACGTATCAATGCAAGACGTTTGACCCGCAACCGGCGTACTTCAAGCAACTGCACAAGCTCATCGAATTTGACGTACTTAAAAAGGCGAAGCTCAAGGTGGCGGTTGATCTGGAACACGGCACCGGCCACGGTTATCTCGACAAGCTCCTCGAAGGTGTCGGTGCAAAAATCACGCTGTTTCACAACGACCAGAATCCGCTTTTTGGCGGACATCATCCCGAGCCGAATGCCGAAAACATGGCCGACGTCAGCAAATTTGTTCTCAGCGGCAAGGCACACCTCGGCCTTGGCCTCGACGGCGACGCCGACCGGTTCGGCATCGTGGACAAAGACGGCACCTGGCTGACGCCCAACCAGGTGCTCGCGCTGTCGCTCTATCACCTGAAGAAAAATCGTGGCTGGACGGGCGCGGTGGTGCGCACTGTGCCGACTAGCCATCAGGTGGACGCCGTGGCAAAATTATTCGGCGTGAAAGTCCACGAGACGCCTGTCGGGTTCAAATACATCGGCGCGTTGATGGAAAGCGAACCCATCATTGTGGGCGGCGAGGAATCCGGCGGTCTGAGCGTCAAGGGCCACGTGCCGGAAAAGGACGGCATTCTCGCGTGCCTGCTGATGGCGGAGCTGGTGGCAACGGAAAAGAAATCGCTCGGCCAGATTTTGAAGGAGCTCGCCAAGCAGATTGGCGAATTTTACACCGACCGCATCAACGTCAGCTTTGCGCCGGAGAAAAAGGACGCGTTGCTGGCGAAGCTGGGCAGCGGATTGCAAAACATCGGACCGTTCAAGGTGGAAAAATTCATCACCACCGATGGCTACAAATTTCTGCTGCCGAACAACGAGTGGGTGGCGTTTCGCGCCAGCGGCACCGAGCCGTTGATCCGCTGCTACATCGAGGCGAAATCAAAAGCCGGCTTGAAGAAACTCCAAACCGCCTGCCGGGAAGTACTGGCAGTGTAAATGATCGTCAATCTGTTCTGATAAACAGCCCGTGCGTTGCGGCATCGTGTCTTATTTTTTTCCCTTCCGAGGTGTTTCCATTAGCATAAGGCCTTGAACCATTTCTTCTTGCGGTTGGGTCGAGGGGAATTTTTCAGCGGTTTTCTCCCATCCTTCAGCCAGACCAGCAGCTCCGGCAATCTCTCGCAAGTTTAAACGCTGAAGCAATTCCACGGTGACGGGCCTTTTGGCATCTTCAAATACCAACGCCGAGAGAAATTCCCGGCCGGGCGCCGAATTCAGAATTTTGGCAACGACCTGTGCTTCAGCTTTGTTGTCGAATGACAGAAAATAACAGGTGTCGTCTAAGAGCAAGGGCTTGCCTTCGTACGAGCCGAGCAGGACGAAGACCGGATTGCAGTGCAAGCCGGAGACAGCCACCTTCCACGGAGCGAAGGCATAGTCGCCGACGCCGAACACTGAGAAGTCGGCACGTTTGTTGTAGATGCTGCTTTTGCGTGCCTTGAACAAAGCGTGATGCCGGTTCAAGTAACGCCAGGTTTTTGGTGCAACGTGAGCAATGCGGCTGGTGTCTTCTCCGACTTGCCGCTGTGTCAGTAACAGCCAGCGTTCCGGTTTCGTTCGGCTGTTGGCCAAGTCGGAGCATTTCAACAGCGGAAATAGGTAGTCTGGTTCGAGTTCCACTTCCTCGCCGAGCTTGTTACGCATTTTGCCGCCACTGTTGCGCCAAAGTTCCATGACGGACGCGCAATCGTGCTTCACGCCGGAACGCCATTGGTAAGTGCATAGTCCCTCGAAGTTGCGAAGCCGGCGGTAAGTGCGAAGGTCGGCAACCAAATCCTTGCCGGCCAAGCCGATTTTTACGTCTGGTTTCGCGCTGGCTAAATCATTGAATACGGCAGCTTCCACCGGGCCATTAGTCCCAGTGTGGGCAACGAGGAGGCAGGCATCTACTGACGCGCTAAAGTGTTTCTTGGCGTCAATCCGATATAGGAAAGCTTCGGCGATGCGTCCATCATTCTGCCAGGCAAAACGGAGAAGTTTTCTGGCGGTGGCGGTTTTGCAAAGCATGGCCAGCCACGCTTTGCGACCGCGCAGCGCCTTGACAAGCTGGATGAGCATCCATTCGGAGATGTCAAAATTGGCCTTGCCGGTGCGCGCAGCGATGCCGCGCAGGCCCATGAAGTTGTCTTTTACAGGCAGGTTTGAGCCTTCGAGGCGTTCAACCGTTGAATTAGTGACCCAAGGCAGATTGCCGAGAATCAGCAGGTTGCCGCCAGCTTTTGCCACTTCAGCCGCCCAGTCATGTGAGAAGAAATCCTGCGTTTGGACTTTGCTCCGATGTTCCGTGTGCGCGGTCTTCAATGCCGTCTTGGCCTGTGCTACATAATCCGCGTTAATGTCCAGTCCCAGCAGTTGAGCTTGTGGGAACGCTCTGGCGGCGGCGGCAAGAAATGCGCCTGTGCCACACGTGGGCTCAATGATGGTATTGGGCTGAACGCCCAAACTTTTCAGCAACGCACAAACGTCAGCCGCCAAATCCAGCGGAGTCTGGAAATCTCCAAATTCGATCTTTGCGCCGACGTTCATACAAGACGAAAGATGCCATCAATCTTGCCCGCCTGCTCAATGACACGACCATATTGCAGCCGCCATTGCAAAGCGTTGGAAACGGTGAGGTAGCCGAGTTCCGGTGGATGACGCAAAATTTCCCGTGCAAGGGTTTCTGCTTCAATGTCATCAACCGGCAGCAGGCGTTCTTGAAAGAAGGCGATAATGTCGTCGCGATTGGCCTTGTTTTCAAGAATCCGGCGCAAACCGGAAGTCATTTGGAAATCGGCGGTGCGTTCTTTTTCAACAAATACGGTGTGTTGAATGTTTAAGCGGCTAGCGCGGGCTTTCGCATCATCGCGCTTGTCATAAACGAAAACCAGCAGGGAGTAACCCAGCCCATAAATTTTCTGGCGGGCACTTTTGAACGGACACGAGGACTGCGGCTGAAGAATGCTCGTGACCTTGATATCCACACCCAGTTTTGGAAAATCAATGCCTTTGGCAGAACTGCCGCGCTGATAAATATATCGTTTCTGGAGCTTTTCTTGAAATTTGTGCTCCAAGTAAGTGCCGACAGCCTTGCCATCGGTCACACCGAACAAAGCTGGCTCCAAATGTTTTGATTCTTCCTTGGCGAAGACGGTGGCTTCTGTCTTGAGATGAGAAATGGTGAGCTTTGCCGACATATAGCAATCCAATTTTTGCGTTTTTCGAAACAACAGGCGAGCCTTTTCTGCTAACCTTTACATTGTTCGCTGCTGTTTACCTTTGAGCAAATTCACGAATTGCCAATCAAAATTCCTGCCAGGAACACCAGCGCGCCGCCGAGCGCGACCTGCAATACCGCCGACGCCCACGGCGTGTCCATGAACCGGTGGCGAACCCAGGAGATGATGCCCAGTTCCACCATCACCACGCAAACGGCAATGGTGGTGGCGGTTTTGTAGTTCGGGATCAGATACGGCAGGGTGTGGCCGATGCCGCCCAGCGTGGTCATCAGCCCGCACACGAAACCGCGCGCCCATGGATGGCCGCGGCCGGTGAGAGTGCCATCGTCGGACAGCGCCTCGGCAAACCCCATGCTGATGCCCGCGCCCACGCTCGCCGCCAGGCCGACCAGGAAGGTGTCCCAACTGTTTTTGGTGGCAAACGCGGCGCAAAACAGCGGCGCCAAGGTCGAGACCGACCCATCCATCAACCCGGCCAATCCCGGTTGAATGACTTGCAGGATGAACAGGCGTTTCTGCTGCGATTTTTCGTCTTCGGTGAGTTTCGTCAATCCGATGCGGTCGGCGGTGTGCGCGTGATTGCGTTCTTCTTCCGCGAGGTCGCCGAGTAACTGGCGGATGCCGGCGTCGGTGGTGCGCCGCGCCACGGCCTCGTAAAATCGCCGCGTTTCCACTTCCATGCTTTCGGCGGTGTTCTGGACGGTCTTCAAGCCGAGCGGACGAGTGAGCCAGACGGGTTTGCGGTTCACGAACCCGCGCACGTCCTGCCGGCGGATGAGCGGCACGTGTTCGCCGAACTTGCTTTTGTAAAGTTCGAGCAGGCGATGACGATGACCGTCTTCCTCGCGGCGCATGACGCGGAACTTTTCGGCCTGTTCGGGATAATTTTCCTGCAGGCCGTCGGCGAAATCTTCATAGACGCGCGCGTCCTCCTCTTCCAGCGAGATGGCCAGCGCGAGGATTTCCTGTTCGGTAAGACTGTCGAAGGTCTTCATAATTTGATTTCAGATGGTAGGGCCGCGCTGCCGCGCGGCCAATTTGAGATTGAGGCGGCGCGGCAGCGCCGCCCTACCTGTTGGAATTTGAAATTTCATAAGAATGGCGAGAACAATCGCGCGACAGAGTCACGTATTTTTCCGGGAATCGTCCGCGCATCCACCTCCGCCTTGGTCACCTCGTGCGCGCCGCGGAGTTTTTGGGCAATAACCGCCGCCATTTCGAGCGCGAACTCGCGCCCGTAACACTCCACGTTCAACTCAAAATTCAGCCGCAGGCTGCGCGCGTCCCAGTTCGCCGAGCCCAGCAGCACCCAATGATTGTCCACCACCATCAGCTTCGAATGATCGAACGGCGGCGGCGTCAGCCAGATGTGACAGCCATGTTGAAGCACCTGCCACCACAGGGCTCGCGACGCCCAATGCACGAACGGCAGATTGTTTTTGGCCGGCAGAATGATGTCCACGCGCACGCCGCGCAAAGCTGCGAGGTTTAACGCGGAAATGAGCGTGGTGTCCGGCAGAAAATATGGCGTGAGAATCTGCACCGATGTCTGGGACTCGGCCAATGCCGCCAGCAACGTCCAGCGCAATTTTTCGAAATCGGCGTCCGGACCGTCGGTGATGACTCGGGCCGCGACACCCCGATGGTGGGACTGTGGTTCAGGAAACCAAATCTCGCCGTTCAATATTTCACCGGTGGCAAACACCCAGTCGTTGACAAACGCATCCTGCAACTGCGTCACGATCGGGCCTTCCACATGAAAGTGCAGGTCTTGCACCGGGCTTTTGGGCCGGTCAACCAGGACGTTGCCATGCCGGACGTTCATGCCGCCGGTGAAGGCCGTTGCGCCGTCCACCACCAGAATTTTGCGATGATCGCGCAAATTGATGGTGGCCACGCGCCACGGTGTCAACAGGGACGCCGGCAGAAACCGGGCACAAGGGACTTGCAGGGCTTTCAAGCGGTGGATGATGGAAGGCCAGGAATAACGCGTGCCGGCGGCATCAATCAACACCCGTACGGTCACCCCGCGTTTTACGGCTCGCCCGAGCGCCTCGGCAAATTGGTTTCCGCTGGCGTCGTTGTCAAAAATGTAGGTGCATAATGAGATGGATTTTTTCGCGGACTCGATGGCGGCGAGCATGGCGGGGAATGCCTGATCGCCGTTCACCAGCGGCTGGACGTGGTTGCCGGGCGTGAGCGGGCGGGAGACGACGCGGGTGACGGTGCGGGCAAGTAGTTTCAAATGTTCCGCGCCTTCATGCTCCGGTTCGCCAAGGTTTTTTGGCATTCCGCGTTGCCGGGTGCGATGCACGCCCAGCACCAGGGCGCGGCGGCGGATGCGATTGACGCCCAGCGCGAGGTAAAGCAGCGGACCAACAGCCGGCAACAGCCAGATGACGCCGAGCCAGAGCGTGGCGGCGCGGGAATCGCGTTTATGGAGCAGCGCATGAATCGAGGCCAGTAACGCGGCCAGGAAATCGAAGCCGGCGGCCAGGTGCGGCCAGTAGTTGCAAATGACATTGAGCCAGTCCATTGCCGGCCAACTTTACGAACGAGGGAAGCCCGCTGGCAAGTGTTGTCCGACAGGATTCTTATCCTCCATCGGCCTCTCACATAATTTCTACACGAGCATCAAAGGCCGGTTAAAGTCTTTCCAGCCTGTTGCGATTTCCATACGATGACGATGTTTCTATGAAACAGAAGACGCCAATGGCGCGTTCATTTTTCTTTTGTCTGATCCTTGTTTTAGCCGCGCTTTTCGCCTATTTCCCGTCACTTTCCGGAAAATTTGTTTGGGACGACGATTCGTGGACGACCGGGATTTCGGGATTGTTGACCGATACTTCGGGATTGCGTTTGATGTGGTTCCACCCTACCGCGTTGCAACAATATTATCCGCTCGCGGGCACTACGTTCTGGATCGATTACCAGCTTTGGGGTTTCCGGCCCCTGCCCTATCACGTGGAAAATGTGCTGCTGCACGCATCTGCCGCGATACTGTTCTGGAGATTGTTACGGCGGCTGCAAGTGCCGGGCGCCTGGCTGGCGGGATTTATCTTCGCGCTGCATCCGGTCATGGTGGAGTCGGCGGGCTGGATAACCGAACGCAAGAACGTGCTGTCGCTGGTGCTTTTCCTGGGCGCGTTGCTGGCGTACGGAAGGTTTAATTCAATTTGGCAGGAAGAAAACAGTCCCGGCACTAGGGTTTCCCAACCACGGCGATGGATTGCTTATGCGCTGGCTTTTATCTTGTTTATTGCGGCGTTGCTGGCCAAGACAACGGCGTTTTCACTGCCGGCGGTCATTTTGCTGATTGGCTGGTTGAAACGTGGACGGCTCCGGTGGCGGGCGGACATTGTGCCGACGTTGCCGTTTTTTGGGATGTCCATCGGACTTTGTCTGGTGACGGCATGGCTGGAGAAAAACCACGTGGGCGCCAGCGGACCGGAATGGGTCATTCCTTTTCCGGAACGGTGTTTGATTGCGGGGCGGGCGTTTTGGTTTTACCTCGGCAAGTTGTTTTGGCCAGTAAATTTATGTTTCGTATATCCGCGATGGCAACTCAACGCCGGTTTATGGTGGCAATGGCTCTATCCCGTCAGCGCGGCGGGCGTCCTGCTGGGGCTTTGGCTGGCACGGGAAAAGATCGGACGCGGCCCGGCAGCGGCGGTATTTTACTTTGTGGGAACGCTGTTTCCGGTATTGGGTTTTCTGAATGCATACTTCATGCGTTTCTCGTTCGTGTGCGATCACTGGGTGTATTTGTCAAGTCTGGGCCTTATCGCGTTGGCGGCGGGTCTGGTGGCACGGACAGCCGAACATTTACGCTGCCCGGCAGTGCTTTATGGCTGCGGCGCGGTACTACCGGTGCTGGGAATTTTGACCTGGCGACAATGCGGGACATACGCCGACGTGGAAACCCTCTGGCGCGATACGCTGGCCAGAAATCCGGGTGCATGGATGGCACATTATAATCTGGGGCGCATGTTGCAAACCTCGGACCGGATAACCGAAGCGAAGGAACACTATGAGCAGGCTCTGCGTTTTAATCCCGATTGTGACGAGGCCCAAAACAATCTCGCCTGGCTGCTGGTGACGCTCTCACCGGCGGAGGGCGGCGACCCGGTTCGGGCCTTGCCCCTGGCCCGGCGCGCCTGTGAGTTGACTGGCAACAACGACCCCAATTGCCTCGATACTTTGGCGGTTGTTTACGCAGCCAACGGCCAATTTGCGGATGCCATTGCCACAACCCAAAAAGCCATTACGCTGGCCCGCACCGGCGGCCAGACGGAGTTGCTAGGGAAAATGGAAGCTCGATTGGAGCTATATCAAGCGGGGCAGGCTTACCATCCTTCAGTTCGGGTGTCGAGCCAAAGCAACCCATAACGCCAGCGGCATAATCCCATGCTCGACCCTGAAACGAAATCCAATCCTGCACCTGCAATCACCACCTGGCGTTATCAAGCGTGGCTGGCCGCAGCGTTATTGGCACTGGTGACGATTGCCGTTTACTGGCCGGCCACCCGATGCGGCTTCGTCAACTACGACGACGATATTTATGTCACCGCGAATGTCCACGTACAAAGCGGATTGACCCCGGGGAACGTCAAATGGGCTTTCGCTAATCCAGTAGCCGGCAACTGGCACCCGTTGACGATTTTATCCCACATGTTGGACTGCCAACTTTTTGGTTTGAAACCCTGGGGCCATCACTTGACCAGCGTAGTGCTGCATGCGTTCAACGCGGCGCTGGTGTTTCTGTTGCTGCAGAGACTGACCGGGGCGATGTGGCGGAGTCTCCTGGCGGCGGCGTTGTTTGGGCTGCATCCTTTGCACGTGGAATCCGTGGCGTGGGTGGCAGAGCGCAAGGATGTGTTGAGCACGTTCTTTGGGCTGCTGTCACTTCTTTGCTACGCAAAGGCAGTGACCAGTGACAAGTGGCAAGTGACACGAATGGACTCGAGCTTGTCACGTGTCACGTGTCACCTGTCACCGTACTACTGGCTGGCTTTGTTGTGTTTCGCACTCGGCCTGATGAGCAAGCCGATGCTGGTGACGGGGCCGTTCGTTCTGTTGCTGTTGGATTATTGGCCGTTACACAGAGTTTTAAGTTTCAAGTTATCAGTTTCAAGCCCCGGTACGACATCACCATCAATCCATCAATCCATCAATCCTCTTTTCCGTTTGCTTCTTGAAAAGCTGCCGTTCTTTGCGCTCGCGGCGGCGGCGAGCATCGTGACCTATCTGGCCCAGAAGCAGGCCGGGGCTTTGACGACCGGTGAAAGTATCCCGCTCGGCGCGCGCGGCGAAAACGCGCTGATTTCGTATTGCCGCTATCTGGGAAAACTGTTCTGGCCGACAAATCTGGCGGTTTTCTATCCACGCCCCGGGCATTGGCAGTGGGAGCAAGTGCTGCTGGCGGGCGGGTTGCTCGTGAGCGTTACGGTGTTGCTGATTGTAAAACGAGCGCGATATCCGTTTTTGCTGATGGGATGGCTGTGGTTTTGTGTGACGCTGGTGCCAGTGATTGGAGTGGTGCAAGCGGGAGAGCAGGCGATGGCGGACCGATACACCTATATTCCATCGGTCGGGGTGTTAATCATGGCTGTCTGGGGCGCGTACGAACTGACCAAATGCTGGCGGTACCGGACAATGGTGTTGACGCTGGGCGGCGGGGCGGCGCTCATTTTTTGCGCCGGATTGACGCGGCTGCAGCTCGAGTATTGGCGAAACAGTGAAACCCTGTACCGGCACGCGATTGCCGTCACCAAAAACAATTACATTGCGTACAACAATCTCGGCATTGTCCTGATGGAACAGGACCAAATCGACGAAGCCATCAGCCAATACCGGGAAGCCATTCGCATGAACCCTGATTTTGCCTATGCCCACAATAATCTCGGCCGGGCTCTCGACAAGAAAGGCCAGACCGACGAGGCCATCAGCCAGTTTCAAGAAGCCATCCGCCTGGCACCAGACGACATCGAAGCCCGCAACAATCTCGGTGTCGCGCTAAATGAGGAAGGGCGAATCAGCGAAGCTCTCAACCAATTCCGGGAAAACATCCGTCTGGAACCGAATGACGCCGACGCCCACAACGACCTCGGCGTTATTCTGGCGGGGAAGGGCCAAATTGATGAAGCGATCAGCGAATTTCAGAAGGCTGTTTACCTGAGACCCGATTACGCCGAAGCCCGCGACAACCTCGCCCGCGCGCGGGCAATGAAGAACGCGCCGGCGGGCCGCTGATTCACGAGCCGTCCTTTCCCCAATCCAGGATATCGGAAGGGCGGAAACGCTCCTTCACCTTTTCTCTCAGCCATTCAGTTCAGCCACAAAATGGGCGTGCCAAAGTTCCCACCTTGCTGGTAACTTGGGCAGTCCCATGCAGAAGCCAGAGACGAAACCCAATCCCGCGCCGCCAAATACATCCGTCCCGGTCATGGCCCGGTCGCGTTTTCCGGTGTGGCTGATGGCGGCCTTGCTGGCACTGGTAACGATGGCCCTGTACTGGCCGGCATTGCGGTTTGGCTTCGTCAACTTTGATGATCCGGACTATGTCACTGCGAATCCCCACGTTCAGGGCGGTTTGACCTGGGCGGGGGTGAAATGGGCGTTTGGCAACACGGAACAAGCCGCTTATTGGGCGCCGATGATGTGGTCGTCGCACATGCTGGCTTGCCAGTTCTTCGGGTTGAATCCCTGGGGCCATCATCTCATCAACGTGCTGTTGCATATGGTCAATACCGTTCTGGTGTTTCTTTTGTTTCAACGAATGACCGGAGCGACATGGCGAAGTCTGATTTTGGCGGCGTTGTTCGGGTGGCATCCGCTGCGGGTGGAGTCGGTGGCGTGGGTCACGGAGCGAAAGGATGTGTTGAGCACGTTCTTTGGGCTGTTGTCACTCATCTTCTATGTCCGCTTCGTGCAACAGCAAGAAACAAGAAGCAAGGAGCAAGGAGTATCTGTCTTCTTAATCCTTTCTCCTTACTGCTGGTCACTATTCTTCTTCGCGTTGGGCTTGATGAGCAAGGCGATGCTGGTAACCTGGCCGTTTGTCATGCTGCTGCTGGATTACTGGCCGTTGCAAAGAGTTTCAAGTTTCAAGTTTTCAGTTTCAAGCCCCGACCCGACACCATCACTCCGCCACACCACCACTCCATTACTCCGTTTGCTTCTGGAAAAGTTGCCGTTCGTTGCCCTCGCGGCGGTGATAAGCGTCGTGACCTTCGTGGTACAGAAGCACGGCGGTTTTGTCGTCACCGTTATGACCCAAAAACACGGTGGCCTTGTAATGCCAGTTGAATATCTGCCCTTGGGCGCACGCAGTGAAAATGCCCTGATTTCGTACTGCCGGTATCTGGGGAAGCTGTTTTGGCCGGCGGATCTGGCCGCATTCTATCCGCACCCCGGGTATTGGCCGATGGAGCAAGTGCTGCTGGCGGGCGCACTGCTCTTGAGTGTCACCTTGTTGCTGGTTGTGAAGCGGGCGCGATATCCTTTTTTGCTGATGGGATGGCTGTGGTATTGTGGGACGTTGGTGCCAGTGATCGGTTTGGTGCAGGCAGGGAGGGTGGCGATGGCCGACCGTTTCACTTATGTGCCTTCGCTGGGGGTGTTGGTTATCGTAATCTGGGGCGCGTACGAACTGACCCGACGCTGGCGTTATCAGGAGATGGTGTTGTCGGTGTCGGGTTGGATGGCAGTCATCCTGTGCTTCGGTTTGACGCGGCAACAGCTCGGGTATTGGCAGAACAGTGAGGTGCTGTACCGGCACACGCTTAAAGTTTCGGAGAATAATTATCTTGCGCACAACAACCTCGGCGCCACCCTCGTGGAAAAAGGTCAAATTGACGAGGCGATCAGCCAATACCAGGAAGCCATTCGCCTGAAGCCCGATTACGCTGGTTACCAATACAACCTCGGTGTTGCCCTCAACCAGAAAGGCCAAACCGACAAGGCGATCAGCCAATTCCAGGAAGCCATTCGTTTGGCCCCGGATTACGTCGAGGCCTACAACAACCTCGGCTCCATCCTCGTGGCGAAAGGCCAAACCGACAAGGCGATCTGCCAATTTCGGGAAGCCATTTGTTTGGCCCCGGATTACGCCGAGGCTCACTACAACCTCGGTATCGCTCTCGGCATGAAAGGGCAAATCGACGAGGCGATCAGCCAATTTCAGGAAGTCATCCGCTTAAAACCCGATTACGCTGAGGCCCACTACAGTCTGGGTGTTGCCCTCGGCCGGAAAGGCCAAACCGACGAGACGATCAGCCAATACCGGGAGGCTATCCGCCTGAAACCTGATTACGCCGAGGCCCACAACAGTCTCGGTATCACTTTCGGCCGGAAAGGCCAGACCGACGAGGCCATCAGTCAATTCCGGGAAGTCGTCCGGCTGGAACCCAATGACGCCGAAGCCCACTACAACCTCGCCACCGCCCTCCTCAACGAAGACCGGATCGACGAGGCGATCAGCCAATACCGGGAAGCCATCCGCCTGAAACCCGATTACGTCGAAGCCCGCGACAACCTCGCTAACGCCCTGGCAATGAAGAACGCTCCGGCAGGCCGATGATTAACCAGGCGCGCGTAGAACGATATTCCTCAATTGCGATCAGGTCCTGGTAAAAAAACAGGGACCCGGCAACTCACGTTGCCAAGTCCCTTGAAACTTCAAGGTCCGCAGGGATCAACCATGATCCGCGCAGAAATAATCCTCGCTTAATTTGTCTGCATCGTGCAGTTGCTCAGCACGCAGTTGCCCAGAACATCCGCTTCTTTGTTGCCGTAGCTGTGGCAGGTGGTGAGATGAATCTTGCCGGTGTTGCCGTTAGTGCTGAAACCGTGCGGCGAGTTGCCGGCAGTATTATTGTAGGCAGTGCAACTGGTGTAGGAGTGGGCAATATTGTCACCGCCGATGCCCATCTTGATGCCATTGCCATTGCCCTGGTACCCGTCATAGGAGCCTTCATTGTAGGACACCAACCCGCTGGAAACAACCGGAGAGCTATCCTTTTCATAGTCGAAGCCATCGTCGGAATTGTTGTGAGCGGTGCAGTTACTAACCTGGTTGCCTGAACCAGCGCCAGACTTGACACAGATGCCGTCAGCGTTTCCGCCACCGCTTTCCTTGTCAACGTTGTCATACGAGGTGCAGCCCGATATGGTGCAGTTTTTCCCGCCACTGTCCGAGACCTGGATGCCGGTATTCCAGTTGTCGTGGGCCGTGCAGGAAGTGACCTGAACACTGGCGGTGGTAACGTAAATCCCGTGATTCGCGCCGGTAACCGTAATGCTTTGAATCTTCTGGCCGCTGCCGCTGCTGCAGTACAAGCCGGCGGTGGTGCTGCTGCCCGTGGTGAAGTTGAATGTGGCCGATCCCTTGACCGTCACGGCACTGGGCACATGGACTTCTTCCGCCACCGAGTATGTGCCGGAAACGCTGACCGTGGTGCCGGTCTTCGCGTTAGCGATGGTGTTGCCAATGTCGGCCTTGGCAACGATTGAGCCAAGCACGGCGACAGCGGCGATGACGCCGATACATTTTTGAGTTTTGTTGAATGACATATATGTCTCCTGTTTACTGTTTTTGTTTGTTGTTTATTACCCTGCTCCGAATTGCCGGGTAAAGGGCAGGCAAGGAATGATTCCTCGCAATCTAAAATCACCATTAAGCCGTAACCGCCGGTGGTAGAACGTCCCACGCAGTTCGTCACCAGGAACCAGGAGATGGACGTAACGCCTCCGCCACTGTTTCCATCTGAAGTCGTGCGACCGGGATTGAAGTAAAGTCAGGGTATGGCTCTTCCTCCGCACATTAAGTGAGCCAACAGTGTCCAATCTGGCCATAAACATTACCCCAAAAGCCACCCCCTCCTCTGGTAAGGGGCGTTAATTTTATTATTGAATCGAACTTATAGAACAACCCTTCGGCGCAGTCAAGAGTTTTCCTCTCCAAACGAGCGCGCCGGCGTACTTTTTAGATTCGATTAATGTGTTTGCTAAAATAAATTAGACAGCATTGTTGTCATGTCGGCTGTCATCCGGCCGGTTTGAAAACCGGCACGAGGAGCGGGCCTGGATTTATTCAGTTGTCCGCCGTGTTTGATTGGCAGCGTCCGGCTTGCCGTTTGGCCTCCGGGTACAGCCGGAAAGACTTCAGGCATGCCTTCAAAACAGTTGGAATTCTCCATTAAAATGTTCCGCCAAAACTTCGGCTGGACAGGTCGGTTGGAATACCGGGATTATTCAGCCAATGAGTCAAAACTCGAAGAAAAGGGCCGGGCAGGGGAAAAAAATTACCTTGCCTTCGGTTACACCGGCCTCCCAAGTCGGCTTGAAGGATCGCCGGCTGGTTGTGGAAATCTGCCTTTTTCTGGCGGTTATTATCTGGATGGTTTTCAGTCAGACGCTGCATCACGGCTTTGTCAACTTCGACGACGATGAGTATGTGTATAACAACGCACACGTCGCTTACGGTTTGACCCGGCAGGGAATTGTCTGGGCGTTTATCACGGCATCCTCGGCTTATTGGCACCCGCTGACCTGGCTGTCCCACATGCTGGACTGTCAACTTTGGGGTTTGCACGCCGGCGGCCACCACTTGACGAGCGTGTTGTTGCACACGGCCAATGCCGTGCTGCTGTTCCTGGTGCTGTGGCGAATGACCAATCTTCGCCCGGGCGCGGGCATGGGGGTTTCCGCCCCGGCGTACCCCGCGTCAGCGGCACGGACCGAGACGATATGGCGTAGCGCCCTGGTGGCAGCCCTGTTTGCCATCCATCCCCTGGGCGTGGAGTCGGTGGCCTGGGTGGCTGAACGCAAGAACGTGTTGAGCACCTTTTTCTGGCTGCTGACCATGGGTACGTACGCCGGATATGTGGCCCGACCCGGCTGGCGGCGTTATGCGCTGGTATTGTTGTGCTATGCGCTGGGCCTGATGAGCAAGCCGATGCTGGTGACGCTGCCTTTCGTCCTGTTGTTGCTGGATTATTGGCCGCTACAACGAATTTCAATTGCTCCAGTTGCTGAGGACCGACGTTTGACATTGCCGTTCCGGCGGGCAGCCGGTTTGGCCCTTGAGAAAGTGCCATTGTTGCTGTTGGCGGGGGTGTCGAGCGTGTTGACGTATCTGGGGCAAAAAAATTTGAATTCGGTAACGTCGCTCAAGGAGAGTCCGTTGGAGGTACGATTGGCCAGGGTGCCGGTCAATTACACGGGATACCTGCGGGACATTATCTGGCCAAAGCATTTGACGATTTTATATCCTTATCCGCTGACGTTGTCCGGTATGACGATTGCATTGTGTGTGGTGCTGTTGGCGAGCATCACGGTGCTGGTGCTTTGGACAGTCAAATCCAAACCCTATCTGGCCGTGGGTTGGTTCTGGTTCGTAGGCGCGTTCATTCCGGTCATCGGGCTGGTCCAGGTGGGCAACACGCCGGTGGCGGACCGGTTCACATATGTGCCGCAGATTGGATTGTATATGATGATGGCATGGGCAGTGGGAGATTGGACAATTTCCTGGCGTTACCGTCGTCCGATGTTGGGCACGGGAGCCTTGGTGGTGATAGCGGCTTTGATGGTTTGTGCGTGGAAACAATCTTCATACTGGCGGGATAGTGAATCATTGTGGACCCATCAGCTTGCCTGCGATCCGGGAAACGTTCACGCCCACGGCAATCTCGGCAACATTCTCATCCAGGAAGGCAGGGTCGATGAAGGGATTGCGCATTATCGGAAGGCGCTGCAAATTCAACCCGACGACGCGGAAATCAACAATAATCTCGGCAATGCCTTGGTCCAAAATGGGGAAATTGATGACGGGATTGTTCATTTGCAAAAGGCGCTGCAAGTCAAACCCGACGACGCGGAAATTAATAACAATTTCGGCAACGCTCTGCTGCAGAAGGGTGAAGTGGACAAAGCCATCGTCCATTACCGGAAAGCATTGCAAATCCAACCCGACTCGGCGGAAATTCACAACAGTCTCGCCAACGCTCTGCTCCAAAAAGGCGCAACGGACGAGGCCATCGCTCATTACCAAAAAGCGCTGCAAATCGAGCCCGACTATGCGGATGCCGACAACAACCTTGGTTCCGCTCTGTTCCAGAAAGGAAGCGTGGACGACGCGATCATTTATTATCGGAAGGCGCTGCAAATCAAACCTGACGATGCAGAGGCGTGTCACAACCTCGGCTGTGCCCTTGCCCGAAAGGGAAGCGTGGATGAAGCAATGCGCCAATATCAAAACGCGTTGCAAATCAAACCGGAATATCCGGACGCCCAAATTGACCTGGCCTGGTTACTGGCGACGGCTTCCCAGGCGTCGCTGCGCAACGGCAGCAAAGCGGTGGAACTGGCCCAATGGGCGAATCGGCTTACCGGTGGAGGAAACCCGACCGCACTTTACACTCTCGCCGCCGCCTATGCCGAGGCCGGGCAATTCAGCGATGCCGTGCGCAATGCCCAAAAAGCGATGGATCTGGCACAGGCGGCGGGACAACAAAATCTGGCGGCGCAGATCGGCAGTGAGTTGAAACTTTATGAGGCGGGACTTCCGTACCACCAAAAAAGTCCATGACTTAACCGGCGTTCGCGGGCCATAGATTCGCGGCAGCAGACGCCTCGTCCACCTCCCAGCCCCGGTAACATTTAATTTGAGTCAAGTCGGCGACGGATTCAAAAAATTTTGCCATTCGTCGCCGTTTTGGCAAAATTGCGCCGTGTTGTCTGTAACAGCGCAACTATTGATGATTTATGAAATTAACGGTTAAATTTTTCGTCAGTGTTTTCACTCTGGGACTTTGCGCCACTCTCGCCGCAGGGGAAAATACATCATCATCTGGACCCATCCCGGCCAGGCCGGATTCCACCGCCGGCCAGTCATCGGCTCCCCATTTCAGCAACCAGCAGGTTATTGAGACGTGGGGCTGGATTATCGCCCACGAAAAAAGCGTGGACCAGATTGAAATCAGCGAATCCGAATTGTCCGCCTTTTTGAAGGGTGTGGATGCCGGATTCAAGGGCAAGCCGGCTCCGTACAATTACGGCAAAATCATACCCGACGTGGAAAAGCTGGCCAAAGCGCGGCGGGAAAAAGTTGTGCAGGCCATCACGGAAAAGAACCAAACCGAGGCCAAAAAATACTACGCCGAACTGGATAAGGACACCAACGTCGTCAAATTACCCGACGGCCTCCGTTACGAGATCGTCAGGCCCGGCACCGGCCCTTGTCCGAAGCCGCAGCAAACGGTGACCGTCCATTTCCTTGGGCACCTCCTCGACGGCACCGAATTTACCCAGATGGGACCTTTTGATCTGGTGCTTTGGACCAACCGTTTCGAAAGCTATTTGTACGAGGGAATTCAGAAATTAAACAAGGGCGGCTTGATGCAAATTTACCCTTCAACTCCGCCTTCCGAACGCGAACAAGCGATGTACGGCATTCCGCCGGGATCGGCCATGGTCTTTGTGGTTGAACTGCTAGACATCAAGCCAACACCGGATGATGTGCTCGCGGACACGCTGCTCCCGGCCGCGCCCGGGCCGGAAGCACTTCCGCCTTCCGGTTTTTCCGAACCGCAAATTATCGAGACCTGGGGCTGGAGCATCGCCCGGAAAACGCCCGTCTCGATTCTGGATTTCAGCGAAGCTGAACTCGCTTTGCTCACGAAAGGTCTGGTGGCCGGAATCAAAGGCGAGCCGCCTCCGTGTGAGGTGGAAAAAATCCAGCCGGACGTGGAACGATTCATCAGCGACCGGCGGGAACAGGCCTGGCAGGCTTACAAAAAGAGACGAAATGCCGAAACCGAGGCTTTCTTTGCCGAATTGAAGAAGAACACAAACGTGGTCACATTGCCCAGCGGCCTTGGTTACGAAATTCTCAAGCCCGGCAGCGGCCCGTACCCAAAAGCAGGAAAGACTGTGAAAATCCATTATGTCGGGCGTTTGCTGAACGGCAAGGTCTTTGACCGCATCGAGGGAGAAGACACCTGCAAAGTGGAAATCAACAATCCTTGCCGGCCGTGGGTTATCGCCGGCTGGAATGAAGGCCTGCAAAAAATCAACCAGGGCGGAAAAATAAAACTCTACATTCCCCCGTCACTGGGCTACGGCGACCAGGGAAGCGATGGCGCTCCGCCATGCTCGACTTTGATTTTTGAGATTGAAATGCTGGATATTGCCGACACACCGCCCCCGGACAATGCGACGCCGGCGTCCTGAAATGGCCCTCGTGCGAGAAAGTTTTACTCCTGATTTTTGAGTTGTTTGGTTGCCGCTTCGCGGCGCGCCTCGGTCAGCTTCTCCGGCAGGCCGGAGAAATTGGGATCCAGTCGCAAGGCCTGATCGTATGCGGCAACCGCTTCCGGGAAGCGGCCGAGTTGTTCCGCCGCCAACCCCACTCCCACCTGAGCGGCGGTGTAATCGGGTTGACTCTTCACGGCGGCCTGAAAGTGCGTTATTGCTTCCGCCGGCTGATTCCGGTTCAGCAGAATGACGCCGGCATTGTACTGGGCATCGGCATAATCCGGTTTCAGTTCCGCCGCCCGGGTGTAACTCGCCAGTGCCTCATTGGTTTGCCCCAGCCCTTCCAGGGCCACGCCGAGTTCAAAATGCGCGTTGGCATCTTTTGGTTGCAACTGGATTGCGCGGCGATAGTGCTCGAAGGCTTCAACCGGGCGGCCAAGCTTCCGGAGCAAATTGGCATAATTGCAGTGGGCTTCCTCGAAATCCGGATTGAGCCGGAGGGCCTTTTCGTAGCGCTCCAACGCTTCCTGATCGCGGTTGAGAGAGACCAGCGCGTTGGCACAGTTGTAATACGCGTCGGCATTGAACGGATTGGAGGCCAGCGCTTTCTCGTAGTCGGCGATGGCTTCCTGGGGGCGGCCGAGTTGCGCCGTTGCCATGCCCAGCGCCACGAGGGTGGAGTCATGGTTGGGGTTCACGCGCAAAGCCGCCTGGAAATGAGCCATCGCTTCTGCCGGCTGGTTCCGGTTCAATAAAATGATGCCGACATTATAGTGGGCGGCGGCGTAGTTTGGCCTGATCTTCAACAGCCCCAGGTAAATCGTCAACGCTTCGTTCGTCCGGCCCATTTTTTCCAGAGCCACACCGAGCCGATGGCGCGCCACCGCGTAATCGGGCTTGATTTCAATTGCCCGTCGGAAATGGGAGCAGGCTTCGTCGAAGCGCCCTTCGTTCAACAGGGTCGTGGCCAGATAACTTTCGACAAGGTAATTATCCTTCGTCACCGCGAGCGCATGTTCGTAAAGCGTGTTTGAGTTCCGCCAGACACCGATTTGATTCCAGGTGCGGGTTGCGCAAAAGGCAAGTATCAGTGCAAATGCCGCCGGGACGAACCGGCGCGCAGTCGAAGACAAAGCCGCCTCCGGCAGGCTCCAGAGCAGCGCGAGTTGCAGTCCGATCACCGGCAGACAGGTGTAGCGGTCGGCCATGGCTTGCATTCCCACTTGCACAACTCCGATGACCGGCACGAGCATGCCCAGAAACCAGAACCAGCCGACCAGCAACCAGGGCCGCCGCCATTGCCACAGCACCATGCCGGTGATGGCCAGCACCAACAACGCCGAGCCGGCCACGGTTGTGACCGGCCGGTGATCGGGGAGCGGATAACCGACCGCCAAATTGAACGGCCAGAAAAACTTCCCGAGATAACCGGCGACCGATACCACGGCATTGGCCAGCCGCGTCCAGAGATCAAGCGATTCCACAACCGCATGGCCGGTTTTTTGCACCTGGTAGGTGACGATGCAGGACGCAATGGTCAGCAGGAAAAATGGGATTTTTCCCAGAACCAGACGTTGAATCGCAGATCGCAGATCGCAGATCACAAATCGTTTCAGCGGCCACCAGTCGAGCAGCAGCAGCACGAACGGCAAGGTCACCAGCATGGGCTTGCACATCAAGCCCAGGCCGAATGCCGCCAGGGTCAAACCGTAAAAGACCCTGGATTTTGAACTTTGAGCCCTGGACTCCTCGACGTAGCGCGCATACGCCAGGAATGTCAGGAAAAAGAAAAAGGCGCTCAGGACGTCTTTGCGCTCGGCGACCCACGCCACTGATTCCACCCGGAGCGGATGCCAGGCAAACAGCGCGGCACTCAAGGCGCTGGTCCAGAACGCGCCGGTCAGCCGCCGCAAGGCCAGAAAAGCGAGGACGGCGTTGAGCGCATGCCAGAGAATGTTTGTGGCGTGGTATCCGTACGGAGCGTTGCCAAAAAGTTGCCAGTCCAGCAGGTATGACAGCCACGTGAGCGGGAACCAGTTGGCGGCCGCTCCCGTGGTGAATGCCCATCGTACTCCCGCCCACGTGAGACCGCCCTGTACGTGAGCGTTTCCGGTGACGTAATCCGGATCGTCGCAATCAACGAAACCATGCCCCAGTGCGCGGCTGAACAGCAATAAAGTGCCGCAGAACAATACGAGACAAACGGCGGGCAGCCGGAACCGGGATGAATCCATCCGCGCCAGCCAGGGTGGAGAAGTCGGTGACGCGGCGGGCCGGGAATTGTCTGAATGGTCAACCGACGGGTCGTTCATTATTGTCCGGTTTTGGGGGTGAGATCGGCGATCATGTCAGCGATTTGCTGACGGTCGGCAGGCAGAAGATCGGTGGTAGAGTTGAAATAACTCGTCGCGGCAGGCAAATCCATCATCACCCAGTTGCGCAACACATTGCGCAGGGCTTCCGATCGCACTGTATCGTCTTGAATGCTTTCGGCCCAACTGATGGCGGTTTGCGGCGTAAAGTCGTCCTCCGACAGGTCTCTGCTCGCCACGGCTAAAATGCCTTGATCCAAATCTGCCCCCATGTCGCTGTTGTTGATCCAATCGGCCGCGGCCGCCGGATCAATTTTCACCCAGTTCCACAAGGCCTGACCCATCATCTGGCCGCGGTCACTGCTGGGCGGTGTCTGACTCAGGAACTCGGTCAGCGCTGCCGGGTCCGCTTCCGCCCAGCCGCCAATGACTCCATGCAAAGCTCCATTTTGGACGTCCGGATCGGTTATGGCCATGGCCGCCTTGGCTGCTTCCTCCGGCTGGAGCGCCGCCCATTGCGAATACATTTCTCCCAGCCAACCCCGGCGCGTCTGGTCATCGCCACCGGCGGCAAATTGGGCGGCGGCCTGGAAATTTCCCGCGTTGCATAAGGCGTCGATAAGAGAGGACCCATAGCCTTGAAAACCGTCGATGCCCTCTTGCATCATGTATTTGGCCACCGCCACCGCTGCATCAGGGTCGGCAGCGGCAGCGCTGGCAAATACCGTACTCATCGCCGTACTTCGCTCGCTGGGCGTTTTCAGGGCGAGCGCCCAATTGGATGCATCCGCCGGCGCCGTGCTGGCCCAGCCACTCAAAGCCGCCTGTTTCAGTTGTTCCCGCAATTTTAAATTGCCTTCCGCCTCCGCCAACGCCATGGCGCGCTTGGGATCGGTAGCCGCCAGCTTTTTCAGCATTTCCGCCAAGGCGGCGTTGCGCGCCAAAGTGCCGGGCTGGGACGTCAACTCGCGCCATTTGTTTTCATCCCAACCTGACGTTGCCTTTGACACGGGGTTGGTTGGCGTCGTGGCGGCGGAAGCAACGGCTGCTGTCCCGAGGGAATTACCCATGCTTGCCGGCAAACGGCCGGACTCATTCGCTGTCTTCGAATTCGAACCGGATGTTGCCAGAGAGGCGGAAAAACGCCCGGCAAAAAAACAGGCGGCCCCGAATACAACTCCGGCGCAAATCACCAACACCGGTTTTGCCCCGGGCGAACGGGTTGAAACAGTGGATATTTGGTTCATGGCTTAAAAACTAAAGACATTTTCAAACACGATGGGACTTTAACAAAACGAACAGGGACTTGGCAACCAGTTGCCAAGTCCCGTGAAATTTCAAGGTCTGCGGGGATCAACTCCGATCCGCGCAGAATTAATCCTCGTTTAATTTGTCTGCATCGTGCAGTTGCTCAACACACAGTTGCCCAACACGTCCGCCTCTTTGTTGCCGTAGCTGTGGCAGGTGTTCAGGTGGATTGCGGCCGTGCTGTTGTTGGTGCTGAATCCGTGCGGGGAGTCACCGGCGGTGTTGTTGTAGGCAGTGCAACTGGTGTAGGTGTGGGCAATATTGTTGCCGCTATAACCCATCTTGAAACCGTTGCCATTGCCAACATAACTTCCAACTTTGCCTTGGTTGTAGGACACGCAGCCAGTCACGACCACAGGATTGCCCGCCTTCTCAAAGTCGAAACCGTCATCGGAGTTCTCATAGCTGGTGCAGTTGTTGAACGTGAGGCCCGTGCCGGTGCCCTGCTTGCAGCCGAAACCATCGGCATTGCCGCCGCCGCTTTCGGAGTCGCAGTTTTCGTACGAGGTGCAGCCCGAAATGGAGGAGCTCTTCGCACCGCTGTTTTCGAACATGATGCCGTCATTGTAGTTGTTGTGGGTGACGCAGGAACTGATCGAGCAGCTCGAAGCTTCACACAGAATGGCGTGATTCGCACCGGTAACCGTTATGCTGTTAACCTTCCCACCACTGTTTCCCAGATAGATGCCGGCTTCGGTCTTGGTGCCGGTGGAGAAGTTGAAGGTGGCCGAGCCTTGCACCGTCACGCTGGTGGGCACCTTGATCTCTTCCGCCACCGAGTACGTCCCGGAGCAACTGACCGTGGTTCCGGTCTTCGCATTATTGATGGTGTTGCCAATGTCCGCTTTGGCCACGACGGTACCAAGCAAGGCAACCGAGGCGATGACGCCGATACATTTTTGAGTTTTACTTAACGACATATGTGTCTCCTACTTTTTTGGTTTGTATTTATTACTGCAGGTTTTTGCCCGGCCACGACGGCGAGGCAAAACCAGAAAGCAGGACACATGCCTAATTTTCTTACAGTTGACCCTACTATGACAAAATAGTAAACTAAACGTCACCTTCTAAAACATTCCCTCTTCCTCGAAATTACCACACCAAGGTAAATATGTATAATTGCTTTATTTGGAGGTAATTGGATGCATCATGTTGGCAAAAATTGGATAAAGCCATTAAATCGGTCCGATTTATTGACGGATAGAAGCTTATACTCCTGATTAACCAACTTTTTAAAAGTGCCCCAAAACAAGACACGACGCGCCTAGCTATGAGACACTATTTAATTTTTAAAGGTTTTATAGTTGGACACATTTCTCTCTCGATGGAAGAGACTTTTAAGAAGGCGGAACCGGATTCCGAGACGACTTTTCCCGCTGAAGTTCCCGAAGATGCTCCAACAATTGCTGTCCTCCTTCCAGATCGGGTTTGAGGCGCAACGCCGTTTCCAGCTGGGTGATTGCCTCCGGCACCCGTCCCGGCATTCTGGACAGTGCAATACTGAGATTCCAATGAGCTTCGGCGTAATCCGGCTGAAGCCGCACCGCGGTCTCGAGCTGGGCGATGGCCTCGGGCAATTGTCCGGGGACGTCAATGAGAAGATTCCCATAGTTATTGTGCGTCTCGGCGGAATCCGGGTCGTACCGGAGCGCGGCTTGAAAGTGTTCAATTGCTTCCGGAGTCCGGTCGGGAATATTACCCAAGACGACGGCCAAGTTGGCGTGGGCCTCGGCCAAATCCGGTTTGTATCGCAAGGCTGCTTCGAAATGTTCGATCGCCTCGGGCATCCGGCCGGGAATGGAGGCGAGAATGCAGGCCAGATTACTGTGGGCTTCGGCGTAATCCGGCTTGAACTGCAGCGTTGTCTCCCATTCTTTGATCACTTCCGCCTGCCGGCCGGGCAATCCGTTTAAAACATCCCCTAAATTGTAGTGGGCGACCCAGCAGGCGGGATTCTTCGCCAGTATGGCGCGATAAAGCGTTTCGGCGTCCCGATACATCCCGCACTGTAGCCAGGTGAGCATGCCCAGTATCACCACCAGGCCCATGGCAGGAGCAAACGCCACGTGCCGGATGATACCCGGCATTTTGTCGGCTATCCCCGCCATACCCGAAGCTAACAATACAATCATTGCCAGACAGGAGAAGTATTGGAGATGGTCGCCGACGTAGGAAAGCGTGAACCAGGCCACATTGAAGAAACCAAGAACCGGAAACAGTGTCCCGGTAAAAATCAAAAAAGCCGCGAGCGGGCCGCGATTCCAACGAGCCACCAACCACAGCCCCGTCAATACGGCGATCGCTCCCAATGGGAAAAGGTATTGCCACCAAACCTTGGCATCCAGGGTCCACCGGGGATACATGAAGATCAGGTCTGCCGGCCAAACCAGTTTGCCGAGATAAAACCAGAATGCTCGTCCGCCCAACAATTCCCGGTCCAGCCATGACAATGAAAAATCCGCCGGCGTCTTCGCGCACATTTCCCGCTCCATCCGTGCTGCCGGCTGAACTGCGATTATACCCAACACCACCCAGGGCAACAGGGGCAGGATGTCGCGTCTCCATTCGAGCCGGCCCCGCTGCCACCAGAAAATCACCAGCAACACCGCCGGTAGAGTCATCGTTACCGTTTTGCTGAGGATGGCCAGGATAAACAGCGCCAAGGCGATACCATAACTTGATCGCCGGCGGGTTTTATCGAAATGCAGGTAAACCAGAACCGAACTCAGGCCAAAGCAGGTGGAAAGAGTATTTTTTTGTTCCGAAATCCATGCCACCGACTCGACGCACGCCGGATGGAGAGCAAAGATGAAACCCGCCAGCCAGGCGCCCGGCAACGCCAGCCGCCGCATGATGGCAACGAGCAGGCAGGCCGACGCTGCATGCAACAATACGTTCGTCAAGTGATAACCCAGCAGCGCATCGCCCCATAACCGGTATTCCAGCCAGAAGGCACTGTGAAGAATCGGAAAATACTGGTGCGTCGCGCCCACTACTGACCAAATCCGCCACAGACCAGCAAGTGACCGTAGTGACGGCGTTGTTAAATGTTCAGCATCGTCAATGATAAGACCGCCTTCAAGGGCCGGTCGGTAAGCCATGATGGTTGCGACCAGCAACAACAAACCCAGCCCGATTTGTTTCCACCGGACCGGCTTCAGATTTGGCAGAGCAATTGGCGCTTCTTCGCGCATCGGTTGAAGAACAAATTATATCAGTACCCTTCGCGTGGGGAAACGATTGTTTCCCGGGAACCACACAATGCAATAACGCACGAATAATTCAAAGAATGAAACGCCGGCAAAAAAGAGCCCGGCAACCGAATTGCCGGGCTCCATGAAACTTCAAGGTCTGCAGGGATCAATCATGATCCTCGCAGAACTTATCCTCGTTTAATTTGTCTGCATCGTGCAGTTGCTCAACACACAATTGCCCAGAACGTCCGCCTCTTTGTTGCCGTAGCTGTGGCAGGTGTTCAGGTGGATCTTGGCCGTGCTGTTGTTGGTGCTGAAACCGTGCGGGGAGTCACCGGCGGTGTTGTTGTAGGCGGTGCAGCTGGTGTAGGTGTGGGCAATATTGTTGCCGCTGTAACCCATCTTGAAGCCGTTGCCATTGCCCGTGTATCCATGCGAGGAGCCTTGGTTGTAGGACACGCAGCCAGTCACGACCACAGGATTGCCCGCCTTCTCAAAGTCGAAACCGTCATCGGAGTTCTCATAGCTGGTGCAATTGTTGAACGTGAGGCCCGTGCCCGTGCCCTGCTTGCAGCCGAAACCGTCGGCATTGCCGCCGCCGCTTTCGGTGTCGCAGTTATTGTACGAGGTGCAGCCCGAAATGGAGGAGCTCTTCGCGCCACTGTTTTCGAACATGATGCCGTCGTTGTAGTTGTCGTGGGTGACGCAGGAATTGATTGAGCAGCTCGAGGCTTCACACAGGATGGCGTGATTCGCGCCGACAACCGTAATGCTGTTAACCTTTCCACCGCTGTTCCCCAGATAGATGCCCGCTTGGGTCTTGGTGCCGGTGGAGAAGTTGAAGGTGGCCGAGCCTTGCACCGTCACGCTGGTGGGCACCTTGATCTCTTCCGCCACTGAGTATGTCCCGGAGCAACTGACGGTTGTGCCGGTCTTCGCATTATTGATGGTGTTGCCAATGTCTGCCTTGGCCACGATTGAACCAAGCAAGGCAACCGCGGCGATAACGCCGATACATTTTTGAGTTTTACTGAATGACATATATGTCTCCTGTTTACTGTTTTTTTTGTTTGTTAGTACTTCTGGTTTTCGCCCTGCCACGAACGGCAGGACAAAAGGGGTTGTAATAAAGATGCCCGAAGGGCAATTCGCCCGGCCCTACAAGTGGATGGTTTGGATGGAATTCCTTTCTAATTTGCATTTGGGGCGGGAAATCCATCTGACAAGTTACCTTCTGTTTGGGGGGAATGTGTTCGCCCGCGCTTTGAGCCTAATCAGGGGATAATTCTTACCCAGCGTCTGAAACTTTACCAGCAACCCAAACGCATAAACCCAAGCTAACACTATCTGAGTCTGAACTAACACTATCTGAGTCCAAAAATCGGCTCGTTAAGCTTTTGCCGACAAATTCGGGAAAGCTGTTTTATAGAAAATTCACACCGACCAGTCAAGGATTATTTAATAAAAATTGGACAGAAATGTCCATTTTTTAGACTTTCTTATCGCTTGACTTAGCTTGACTGCTATCTCCTGGCCGTCTTCTGGCCGCCGCAGTTGGAAGTGGCAGATAAGACATAGCTTTCAGTGGAACGGCCGTTTCTAAAAAACTGCCACCGCCTCGTGGAGCTTCCACTGTCAGGCCTCTGCCAAAGTGTGTCTGTGCGAGAAGCTCCTTGTTGCTCCACGACATACTTTGCAGTTGATTGGTAACGCGTGTTTCCCTACCGTAACGCTAAAATAAAATGCGCGTAGGGCAGTGTATTCTGTGTTTGGCAGATCATCCTCTCCAAACGTTGTCATCGCCGCGGCCAAGGCGTTATGGTGTTTGAAGACAAAATTGATTTTCAGACGGCGCAAACCGGTTGCGGCCGGTTCGCAGTCAGCACCGCTTGCGGAAATGAAGCGCATCAACTGGTTCAACAGCACCCGTGAAGCCCGCCTCCCAGAGCGTTGGAAGCAATCAGGATGCGCTGAAGAACGCGCGGCGCCGGCGGATTGGCGGAGTGATAGTAATCATTTTACTAACGGTGCTGGCCTACCTGCCGGCCTTGTCCGGGAAATTCATCTGGGATGACGACTCCTGGACCACCGGGATTGTCGGCTTGTTGAAAGACGGCCACGGTCTGTATTCCATCTGGTGCCAGCCCACCGCCCTCCAGCAATACTATCCCCTCAGTGGCACCACCTTCTGGCTGGACTACCATCTCTGGGGCTTCCACCCCCTGCCCTACCACGTGGAAAATCTCCTGCTGCACATCGTGTCGGCCCTGTTGTTCTGGGCCCTGTTGCGGCGACTCCAGGTGCCGGGCGCCTGGCTGGGCGGCGCCCTCTTCGCCCTGCATCCGGTCATGGTCGAATCGGTGGCCTGGATTACCGAACGCAAGAACGTCCTGTCGCTGGCTCTCTACCTCGGCGCCCTGCTGGCTTATTTGCGCTTCACGTCGAGGGTGATGAGTCGTTCGTCGTTACCGGGCGCCGGCACGTCACCCGCCACCCGTCACCCGTCACTTGCTTATGTGTTGGCCTTTATTTTGTTTGCCGCGGCGTTGTTGGCCAAGGCGACGGCGTTTTCATTGCCGGCGGTGATTCTGGTGATTGGCTGGTGGCAGCGGGGGCGGTTGGGATGGCGCAAGGATATCCTGCCGACGCTGCCGTTTTTTACGGCATCCATCGGATTTTGTCTGGGAACGGCGTGGCTGGAGAAGAACCACGTGGGGGCGAAGGGTGCGGAATGGATGCTGACGTTTCCGGAGCGGTGTTTGATTGCGGGACGGGTGTTCTGGTTTTACCTCGGGAAGCTGGTGTGGCCGGAGCCATTGTGCTTTGTGTATCCGCGGTGGCGGGTCAACGTGGCGATATGGTGGCAATGGTTGTATCCGGTGACGGCGTTGGCGGCGGTTGGGGTTCTGTGGTGGCAGCGGAATCGGATTGGGCGCGGGCCGTTGGCGGCGGTATTGATTTACGTGGGGACATTGTTTCCAGTGCTAGGGTTTATGAACGCGTATTTCATGAAGTACTCGTTCGTGTGCGATCACTGGGTGTACTTATCGAGTCTGGGGTTGATTGCGCTGGGGGTGGGGTTGGTGGGGAGGATAGCGGAACGGTTGCACAGTCCGGAATTGGTGATGGGCTTTGGGGCGGTGGTACTGGTGGTGTTGGGGCTGTTGACGTGGCGGCAATGTGGGACCTATGCGGACATCGAGACGTTGTGGCAGGACACGCTGGTCAGGAATCCGGGCGCCTGGCTCGCCCATAATAATCTGGGCATTATTTTGCGGCAACAGGGTAGAGTTCAGGAAGCCATTGAACACTACAATGAGGCGCTGCAGCTGAATCCCACTTACGCTCTGGCCTATAACAATTTGGGCGTCGCCTTCAAGCAAATGGGAAAGTTCGAAAAAGCAATCGACCAATACCAGCAGGCCTTGCGGCTCGACCCGGATTATATCGAGGCCCGTGATAATCTTGGAAACGCCTTGCGCTTGACGGGAAGGACGGCGGAGGCGATCGAGCAGTACGAACTGGTGCTGCGGCTACAGCCTGACTCCGCCGAAGCACGCTACAATTTGGCGATTGCCCTTAAACAGCAAGGCAAGATTGAGGAGGCAATCCGACAGTATGAACAGGTGCTGCAAATCAACCCCGATTTTTTCGAGGCGCACTGCAATCTGGGGGAAATGCTGTTGCAACAGGGTAAAATTCAGGAAGCAGTCGAATGTTACAAGCAGGCGGTAAGAATCCGGCCCGACTCCGCCGAGGTACACAACGATTTGGCCATTGCCCTGGTGCAGCAAGGCAGGGTTGCCGAGGCAATCAAACAATTCGAGCAGGCCTTGCAGCTCAAACTCGACTATCCAAAAGCTCAAAATAGTCTGGCCTGGCAGTTGGCTACGCTTAACCCGGCAGAAGGCGGCGATCCGGACCAGGCCGTGATTTTGGCCGAACGAGCCTGTGAGCTTACCGACCATCAAGTCCCGACTGCCCTTGATACTCTGGCTACGGCCTACGCGGCTGTGGGTCGGTTCAACGATGCCATTGTCACAGAACAGAAGGCCCTTGAGTTGGCCCGCGCTGCCGGGCAATCACAGTTGATTGAGGAAATCGAAACCCGGTTGCGGTTGTTTCAGGATGGCCAGCCTTACCACCAGGTCCCAACCCCGGTTCGCGGCCAATCCTCCGCTGCGGAAAATCCATCACACCCGTGAAGCAAGTCTCCAAAAGCGTCACAAGTAATCAAGACACGCTGAAGAACGCGCGGCGCCGACGGATTGGCGGAGGGATTCTGATTATTTTACTAACGGTGCTGGCCTATCTGCCGGCCTTGTCGGGCAAATTCATCTGGGATGACGACTCCTGGACCACCGGGATTGTCGGCTTGTTGAAAGACAGCCACGGTCTGTATTCCATCTGGTGCCAGCCCACCGCCCTCCAGCAATACTATCCCCTCAGCGGCACGACCTTCTGGTTGGATTACCATCTCTGGGGCTTCCACCCCCTGCCCTACCACGTCGAGAACCTGCTGTTGCACATCGTATCGGCCCTGTTGTTCTGGGCTCTGTTGCGGCGATTACAGATACCGGGAGCCTGGCTGGGCGGCGCCCTTTTTGCCCTGCATCCGGTCATGGTCGAATCGGTGGCCTGGATTACCGAACGCAAGAACGTCCTGTCGCTGGCCCTCTACCTCGGCGCGTTGCTGGCTTACCTGCGCTTTGCGCAAGGAGCGGCAAGTGGCCAGTGTCCAGTGACACGAACCGATTCCATCCGGCCACGGGTCACCTGTCACGGGTCACTTTTTTACTTTCTGGCGTTTGTTTTGTTTGCGGGGGCGTTATTGGCCAAGGCGACGGCGTTTTCGCTGCCGGCGGTCATTCTGGTGATTGGCTGGTGGCAGCGGGGGCGGTTGCAATGGCGTCGGGACATTCTGCCGACGCTGCCGTTTTTTGTAACGTCCATCGGGTTCTGTCTGGGGACGGCGTGGCTGGAGAAGAACCACGTGGGGGCGAAGGGTGCGGAATGGATGCTGACGTTTCCGGAACGGTGTTTGATTGCGGGCCGGGTATTCTGGTTTTACCTGGGCAAGCTGGTGTGGCCGGAGCCATTGTGCTTTGTGTATCCGCGGTGGCAGGTGAACACGGGGATATGGTGGCAATGGTTGTATCCGTTGACGGCGTTGGCGGCGGTTGGGGTTCTGTGGTGGCAGCGGAATCGGATTGGGCGCGGGCCGTTGGCGGCGGTATTGATTTACGTGGGGACATTGTTTCCAGTGCTGGGGTTTATGAACGCGTATTTCATGAAGTACTCGTTCGTGTGCGATCACTGGGTGTATTTGTCGAGTCTGGGGTTGATTGCGCTGGGGGTGGGGTTGGTGGGGAGGATAGCGGAACGGTTGCACAGTCCGGAATTGGTGAAGGGCTTTGGGGCGGTGGTACTGGTGGTGTTGGGGCTGTTGACGTGGCGGCAATGCGGGATTTATGCGGACATCGAGACGCTATGGCGGGATACCTTGGTGAAGAATCCGGGCGCTTGGCTGGCGCATAATAATCTGGCCATCGTCTTGGGAAAACAGGGCAAGACTCAGGAAGAAATCGAGCACTACCGGGAAGCAGTAAGGCTTCAGCCGAATTCCCCTGAAGTACATAACGACCTGGCGCTTGCCTTGGTGCAACAAGGCAAGTTTGACGAAGCCATCGGACACTACGAACAAGCCTTGCGGCTCAAGCCGGATTATGCCGCAGCCTGGCACAACCTCGGGCTTGCCCTGGCGCAACAAGGCAAGTTTGACGAAGCCACCGCCTGCTGGAAACAAGCTTTGCAGCTCAATCCTGAGTTTCCCGAAGTCCAGTACAATTGGGGCGTTGCCTTGGAACAAATGGGCAGAAAGGATGACGCCATCGGACACTACGAACAGGCGTTGCGGCTCAAACCGGACTATGTCGAGGCCCGTGATAATCTCGGAAGTGCCTTGCTGGCAACAGGCAGAATCCAGGAAGCAATCGCATCTTATAAAGAGGCGGTGAAAATCCGGCCCAAGTCCGCCGAGGCGCACAACAACCTGGCCATTGCGTTATTGCAACAAAACGAGATTGCAGAGGCGATTAAACAATACGAGGAGGCCGTGCAACTCAAGCCCGACTATCCCGAGGCGCAAAACGGTCTGGCCTGGCAATTGGCCACGCTCGGGCCGACAGAGGGGGGCGACCCGGTTCGGGCTTTGACTCTGGCCCGACGCGCTTGCGAGTTGACCCATAACAACGACGTGAATTGTCTCGACACCCTGGCCGTCGCCTACGCCGCCAACGGCCGGTTCAACGACGCCATTGCCACTACTCAAACGGCCATTGCCCTGGCACGTTCCAGCGGACAGACGGAATTGCTTCAACCAATGGAAGCCCGGCTGGAATTGTATCGTGGGAGGCATGCCTATCCCCCGCCGGCCGACGCCACCAATTCGCGAAATTTATGATTGGGGCGAACAAAGTGAAGTCGACTTTAAAAATCGGCGTTGCTCGAATCCCGGCGGCCAATTATCCCGGGTGCGATATAACCGCCGATCATTCTTCTTTGTAGCCCTTGCTTTGTAACCAGGTGACCTGGGCACTTACGACTTGGTCACTGGTTAAATTATTATTGTTGTCCAGCTTGGTTCCCTCCGGCCAGAAAGTCATCGTTTCACCCCAGATTTCCAACCATGCCTTGCCATTGGCATCCGGCTGAATGGACCGATTGTTGCTGCCGGTAAAATGTTTGGGGAAAACAAATGTCGCGTTGCTGGCAATCGTCAAGGTCTCGTTCTCACCGCTAATCATATAATCGTCCAAATGATAAAACCCATTGGTGTCTGTTCCCGACCCTGAGCCGGCAATGACTGTATAGGTTCTCGATTTTGGCCCCAGGATCATGGTGAAGTGCAAATTGGTGGTCGTGCTGAAGTGATATGTCTTATCGCTGCGCCAATCGACAAAAGTCACATTGGAGGACAGGGTGTCGTAAAGCATGATTCCCTTGTAACCCAAAGTCTTCTGCACACCTGCACCAGTGAAGGTTTCCTTCCCCACATAGGTATATTCAATCAGTGCCGCCCGGCCCACCGGGACAGACAACAACACCGTCAGAACGATTAATTTTTTAATCATAGATATGTTAATTTGAAGGATGCCAAGCTCGTGCGTCAAACCAAATTCACACCGATAATCGGCATCGCGCTGTATCAATGCACAATTATCTTAAGGCCATCCAAACTCACAAGCGGCCACGGACGACGCTCGCCAAGCACCGCATCCGGAGCAAGGTCAGCCTTATGCCCGCTTACGCGGAGCTGGATTGATTTTCTGTTTGGCCTGCCATTCTTGAGACGCCTGTGCAACTATTTCCCTGTACTCGTCCAGCGTTAAAGTCTTGCGCTTTGTAAGCGCATCCTGGACGGCGACGGAAGTGGTGTTGAATTTGTCAATTTTGACCAACGCTTGATTCAGTTCCGTCTGAAGCTCCTGAATGACTTCAAGGGCCTTTTTGAAGTTTGTCGGTGCTTTCATGGTGGTAGTGGTTCTCGTTTCCGGTCGCCATCAGATACCCTCCGGCGCAATAAGTCAATTCCCCTTTGTTCCCGATCACCCGGTAAGCAGACCTGCGAATTTCTATCAAGTTCAAGGCCATGTCCATCAGGTCAATCGACCTCTCGAAACCATTGCCCATAGCAAAGACAACACAGTCGTGTTGCGGCTTGAATGTTGACTGGCAGACTGGATATGTTCTTGGTGTCAGTCGGGTTCAATAACCCGTCAACGTTGGTCGTCGGTCAAAAGTTCAACCAGCATTCCCGCAAGCGGCTGGCGAACTCAATGCAACAACCCGGCGGCAAAAGGCTGAATATGAATCGCATTTTAACATGGATGCTGTTATGTGGGGGAATCATGAATGGATATCTCGCAATGGCCGAATCCAAAGAAGCACCGGCCCGCTTCCGGCTGATTACACTCGACCCGGGACATTTTACCGCGGCACTGGTGCAAAAGTTCATGTACCCGGACGTGGATTCGCTCGTGTACGTCTATGCCCCCGGCACCAATGATCTGGATGAACATCTGAAGCGGATTGAGCGTTTCAACACCCGCGCTGAACAACCGACGCATTGGCGCGAAAAGGTTTATACCGGGCCGGACTTCCTGGAAAAAATGTTGAGCGAAAAGGCCGGTAACATCGTCGTGATTGCCGGCAACAACACGAACAAGACGGAATATATTTTGCGCTCGGTTCAGGCGGGCTTGAACGTCCTCGCCGACAAGCCGATGGCCATTACTCCGGACGATTTTGTCCGATTACAACAGGCGTTCGCCGTGGCCGCCTCCAATCACGTTCTCCTGTACGACATCATGACCGAACGCTATGAGATCACCACGGCGCTGCAACGGGAATTGTCGCAACAACCGGGGTTGTTCGGCGAACTGGTGAAAGGCTCGTCCAACGAACCCGCCATCACCAAGGAAAGCGTTCACCACTTTTCAAAAATCGTCGCTGGCACTCCGCTCAAGCGGCCGGCCTGGTACTTTGACGTGCGCCAGCAAGGCGAGGGAATTGTGGACGTCACAACCCACCTGGTGGACTTGATTCAGTGGGAAGTGTTTCCGGAGCAGGCGTTGAGTCCGGCGGATGCCACCGTGTTGAGCGCCCGGCGCTGGGCGACACCCATTACGCGCGAGCAATTCAAACACGTGACCGGCGTGGATAATTTCCCGGACTTTCTTAAAAGCGACGTGAAGGACGGCGTGCTTCAGGTCTATGCCAACGGTGAATTCACCTACCGGCTGCGCGACGTTTACGCAAAGGTGTCCGTGACCTGGAATTATGAAGCGCCACCGGGCGCGGGCGACATGCACTATTCCCTGATGCGCGGAACGAAGGCGAATCTCGTCATCCGGCAGGGCGCCGACCAAAAATTCAAACCGGTTCTCTACGTTGAAAAAGTTGGCAATGTTGACGATGCGGCGTTTGAAACGGCGCTCAAAGCTGCCATCCAAAACCTGCAGGGGAAATATCCCGGTGTTGGTTTTCGACGTGATGGGAAGACGTGGCAGGTGACGGTGCCGGAGAAGTACGATGTCGGCCACGAGGCGCATTTCGCGCAAGTCACCGACAATTATTTGCGATATCTTCGCGCCGGGCGGATGCCGGATTGGGAAGTCCCGAACATGATCACCAAATACGCCACCATCATGAAAGCCTACGAGTTGAGTCGGTAGCCGCCGCCGCCGCTTCGGTGCTGGTATTCAAAGAGAATTCAACCCGGATTTGGTTCGGTCGCGGTTAATCAGGCTGGCAATGATATCGGAGTCCTGTTTGTGCGAGCAATGGCACAGGACTTGTTTCAGGCTGGTATCGTAGATAAACCAATTTCCGAGGAAAAAATGAATCGTGGCCCGCGCGGTTTTGGACGATTTGGTTTTTTGATTCGCAGCGGGGTTTGCGCTGTTCGACGGAATGTCCATGCCGGGATTTTGGTGAAACATAATGGTGTCCTCTAGGCAGATTGATATTTCAGAGCGGTGGCATTCTGCTCATTGACAGGCTGTTTGTGCAAATTGGCAGTTAACATCTCGTTTTCAATTTCTGGTCCAGACCAATAGCCGACCAATTAATTTCTCACAAGTTATTTAGCAGAAATGTGCCAAAAACTGATAAATTAGGGACACAATACGTAATTTGAGGGGTAAATTGTACCCAGTGAGGGGCGGAATTAAAAAGAAAATGCGGGCCGGACGGCCAACCCCCCGCGGTGACACGCTGGCCCGCAGTCTGCACGGGGACTGGCGGCCCGAACACCTCTTCGTCATCCAGCAAGCCCTCGATACCTGGCGGCATTACCAAAAGCTCATCGCCCAGCCCGACTGGGCACCCCAAAGGCCATCACTGCCATGCGGGATACTCCTCACGCCGAGCTTCCGTATCTCCACGTTCCGCTGGTGCTGAAACTCTCTAATCTTGGAATCCGCCTCGACAGCCGCAATACCATTTGAGGTAAGAAAGCCAAGGACAGATGGAAATAATTCTCCCCAGAAGATCCTTGCTCTTGCTTCCACGAACAGTTTGTCAGGCTTCATATCCGAGCGATCAAAATCGAACATCGCATCGTCCTTGTCCTTCAGCGCTTCCTTAAGCTGCTGTGGCGTGACCTTGCGTTGCGACGACATATTGTTGAGGCGTTTTGTTGCCAACGTCCAGAGCTCAGGCACGCGGGACCAAAGGACGTGAACCGCGAAGCGGAACTGGAACCGCCATCCCGCGTTGCCTGCAGCGACTTGTTCGGCTCCTTGTCAGTAGTCAAAGTGTGCAACATAATGCCAACTCCCTTCCTGCTGCATGATGTCGAAAACCAAGCGTCGCCACGCTCTTCCGTGCTGCTTGAAAAGCTCCCGCAACTCGAACGTAGCTGCGCAAATCTCCTCTGTCGCTGCGACAATCTCGCGCTGACCGTCTGGGCTCGATATTGTGTGCGGCATCCGGAGAACACCTGCCTCGTCATTTGCTTCGACTTCGAGCCGCGCCCTCTCCCATGACCCTGGCGTAGCCTCGATCAGAGCAGAGGCAATACGCTTCTCGATCGGCTCTTCCAATTGCTGAAGGGGCGGCGTCATTGTTTTGCCGAACGTCCAGAGCTCAGGCACGCGGGACCAACAAGCGTGAACCGCGACCACGATTCGCGAAGCGAACAGTCCATTTGGGGCACCCATCTAGTGGTGGGCTTGGGAAGCCAACCGGAACTGGACCGGCCATCCCGTTGCCTGCTCGCGATGCCGTTTATCGGAGTTGCCTGCAGCGATTTGTTAGCCATCGTCATACCGGCTGTGTATATCCGCACTTCGGACACATCTTCGTGCCTTGAACGATCGGCGCTTGGCAGGAAACACAGCGCGCGCTTTCGGAGCCTTCATCCTGCACCATGTCCTGCTCCTGCTTCTGCCCGGGCATTCTCTCAGGCGGAAAAGCTATATCGGTTAGCGGTGGAAAGCCTTTCATGACCAAGACACCAAATACAATTTCGACCGCGCCAATTCCCGCCATCACCCCTCCTGAGTTTCCCATGGGTGAGTTGATCGCGATCATTTTAACCACTGCGGCTATCACGTTAGTAATGCCCAAGCAGAAGATGACCAAGCCAACAGTTGCAACGATAATTTTAAAAATGTCTCGTGGTTTCATAAAAGTTGTGTAGATGCCTAACGTCCAGAGCTCAGGCACGCGGGACCAACCAGCGTGAACCGCGAAGCGGAACTGACAGCGCCATCCCGCGTTGCCTGCAGCGATTTGTTAGGCCATTCTAGGCTCACAATTATCAATCAGCGGTGAATAATTCGCAACAAACTATTTAACACTTCGTTCGTTTCCTTATAAAATATATTTCTTAATATAAGCATCAACACAGCGCAACATACACCAATCTTAAACCACATCCTTAAGGGCATAACAATCTCAGTCTACAAAGAGGGCTACAATCGCACGCGTGATTGGACACAGAGCTTTGAATATGCCGCATTCTATGAGAATGACTTTCATGTCCCTGACCCGAATAATCCTGTGATTTTCAGGCTGCAAAAGCTCATGGGGGCGGAACCGATGTACAAATTCCTGCCTTACGGGGTTATCCCTCTAGAGGATTCACCGTTAATCTTAAATATAGAACGAGGTAAAGTCGCAGCACAAGGCGATTTGGCATTTTCTGTCGCTTTAGGCGCTGAAACCAATCAGTATGGCCACGATTTCACTGTGAAGATTCAGGGACTAAATGGGGCTGATTGCGTGTTCAGCGACGAAGAATTTCTATTCAACGCACCGGATACAGGTTACCAAAGTATGCTCCTGGTCGATGTCAAAGTTAACGATCCTAAGTACAGCCCATTTCAAAAGCTGCGCTTTTATGTGAAAACGGGCACAGGTAAATATGCTGCTATCGAAGCAAGCATTGATATGTGGGCCAATTGGACAGGCGCAAGCTTCAGCGCCATCGAATATTTCAACCCCAGCGGCTCACGGAATCTGGAATTTGACCAGAACAAATGGATCAATCGCTGAATCGCGGATGAACAAACGGCTTCTATCGTTTATTGGCTTGGTTATTTGAGGGGTATAGGGCAAACTTTCCAGCTTGCCGGTTGATCGGGTCTTGGTGCCCGGTGTTTTCAACCGGCAACTGGAAAGCACTCGTTCGCCCAGCCAGAACCGGCATTTCCTAACAAATTCGGCCACTCTGAACGCCCCATTTCACATCTCAGTAGGGCGGCTGGCCTGTAAATATTTAATGATAGAAACGCCTTGAGAACGCGTATATGGGGTGAATAGTCGAAAGCCTCGGTCTCAGAATACCGATTGTGTTGTTCGGCAGCTTCTTTTGACTCTCAGGTTTTCCGGTGGCGCACGGCAGTTTAGAAAATGGCGTGTTATTTCACTCAAAACTATTCCCGGTTCTTTGGAGAACCGGAAAATGAATTTAAAACTAACCATTTTAATGGTGTTTGGATTGTGTGCAGCCGCTTTGTGTGGGTGCCATTGGACCGATGAGAGCGGCACACACCACATGATAGTGGGTGTCGGATTCGCGATTATTACAACGACAAACCGTCCCGGTGTGGAGGTGCAGGATTCCCGTTTTCTGGGCGGAGAAATCGGTTCCGATGGTGTCGGCGTCGGCTGGATGCAACATCACCAGGTCGCCATTGACCCAGCGTTGGCCTCAAATGTCGTTGTGTCGGTCAAGGCAAACCCATTCAGTCTGACCGTGAAAAATTTTGATCCGTATTTGGGAAATACGAACACACCATAAAATTTAACTGGAGAAAGGAAAATCATCTTATGAAAAAGAATCAACCCGGGCATGTCCCATTAAGACCGCTGATTGCCGCCGCTGCGGTTGCCCTGCTTGCAACCGGCTGCAAGACAATTGTCCGTGAGAACATCATCTCGGCAATTGACACGGGCGTCGGTGCCACGATTGCGGAGAACAAGCAAACCCAAATGTATGAACTCAAAGCTGGTTACATTCGCAGCCAATTCTATTCCGTTCCCACCGGCAAACTGGTGGAGAACACAAATTCGAGCACCGCAATCGTAACCTCCACCAACGGCGCCATTGCCAACGCTCAAATCAGCAACGCCGCCAACATTACTCCGCAAGTGGTCAGCGGCATAAAAGAACATTCCGGCCTGGGCGACCTTTTGCTGGGCATGGATGTATCGGAAAACTTTGCTGTGGGTGAAGTGGCGGTAAACAGCAAGGCGGCCGTGGCGATGTATATCGCCAGCGCTGAATCCACCAACAGCGCGGCATCCGCCTCTTTGGCGGTCCAAACACCAGAGCAAAAGGCTGAAACTACAGTTGCAGCAACTAAACCTCTTAATCCTCCACCTGGTCCGGCAATGAATGCAACCAACCCGCCGGCAAAGTAGCAACCATCAACCACAATAACCCATGCAAACCAAACTTGTCCGTATCGATCTGACCAACATTCCCGCACCGACTGCCGACAACCCAAATCCACTGGAAGCGCTAATTGACAGCGCATCCACGGCACAGAATACAGCGGGACTCAAACTGGTTTCCACATTCGTTGTGGGAACAGACCTTATGCTGATATTTCAAAAACAATCTTAAACCAACCAACTCAGAAAAACTATGAAAAATCTCTCCTCATTCTTCGAAGATAACAACGGCGGCTTGTCCGCCACACGGCTGGCATTTTTGTTGTGGGCCGTTGGCGTGCTGGCCGTTTGGATCTACTCAAGCATCAAAAACGCTACGCTCCAACCGGTGGACAATTCGATCACAACAATTCTCGGCATCTTGATGACAGGCAAAGTCGTCCAACGATTCGGGGAGAAACCGGATTCAGCCAGTGTCGATTCGGCCGGGCAAAATGACAAAGTCAAGAAATCTCTTGAGACCATTCCACCGCACCAGTGAGTTCAGTTAAACAGAATTCCAAACAACAACATAACCTATGAGCAAAATGTCCGTCATTAAAGACGCCGCAGAAAAGGCGTTTGAGGCGGAATCCAGCAGAACGGAATACCTGCTGGGAAAAGCTGAAAAAATCGTCGCCGCAGTTGGCGCTGTCACTGGATTTCAATTGTTCGGTTACAAAAACCAGCTTCTGAACTGGCTGGCTTTGATGTGTTTGGGTTTGGCGCTTCTTTTTGCGCTCTTGGCTATGAGAGTCAAAGAATTTGGCAGTTACCCAAGGGAAAATGAGTTGTTGGATAAATTGAGCAGTGACGAAATAACTGAGGAGATCGAGGAACAGGCAATCTCAAAAGTGCTTTTGAGGGCGAGAGAGCAGAATGCCTGTCTGAATGACCAAAATGCCACGCTGCTGGCGAGAAGCGGATTTTTTTTATTATTGGGATTTCTGCTATCGGTGGCAGCTCAGATGGTGGGCGCTTTCAAATAGGAAAGGAAATAAATGCATAATATTGAAATCCAACTAAATGACGTAGATTACAACCGTTATGATAAATTAAAAAAACAATGGGGTTCTTCAAACGACAGTGAATTCATGGTAAATGCCTTGAGAATTATCGAGTTGCATGCCATGGTTGCTAAAAACGCCGACTTGTCTGTCGGCAAGGGGCGGGCAATTTGGAATCCGGAAAATGAAAACATTCCGGATTTGCACGTTGGTGGTGCTATTTCGGCTCCTGCTCAAATCCCTGATTTGAAACCAGGTTTATCAAAGGCGGCGCCGGCTTTTAAGTTTAAGTTTACTCGCAAGAAATGAAATTCAAAAACTGCTGGTAAACGTTAACAACCGCTAAAACCTATGCCAAAATGCTGGTTGATCAGAATTCGCAATGAAGGGGGATCCGGAGAAGGTGAAGATCGCGTTGCGGTTGAGGCGGGAAAGCATTATGACATTGAAATGGATTGCGCGCCGACTGCGCATGGGAAGCTGGACGCATGTATCGAACTGTCTGGCGGAGGCAATGAAAGGCAGGGCATAGTGTCAATAGTGAGGACTGACCCGTTTACTGACCCGTTTATGTCAAGCCTAGGGCTTGCGCCAGACACGATAGAATCGCTGGTTGCCGGTCGCGCCGTAGTCCGTCAGCGTTTTAACCGTGCCATCTCCCGGCACCGGCAGCCCCGGCGTCCACCAGCCGCCATTCAAAGTATCCGCATGTTCCAAATACTGGCTCTTGCCACGCTCCGTCGGCACGGTCAGGGAAAACACTCCATTGCCCCGTTGTACGTTCGTGATGATCGCCGGCGATGACGCCAGTCCGGCCCCGAGCAGCGCCAGGCTTTGGTAGCCGCCTGCGGCGATCGCCACCACGTTGGACAAGCCGGCAGGGACGTTGGTCTGGCCGTAATTATTCCATCCCCAGGCCACCACCGTACCGTCGTTGCGTAACGCGAGGCAGTGATAAAACCCGGCGGCAATGGCCACGACGTTGGACAACCCCGGCGGCACATTGGTCTGGCCATACGTGTTGTCACCCCAGACGACAACGTTTCCGTTGGCCAGCAGTGCCATGGAATGCCGGCTGCCGGCCGCAACGGCAATGGCACCGCTCAATCCCGACGGGATGTCAATTTGACCGTACGAATCATCGCCCCAGCCTTGGACGCTGCCATTGGAACCCAAGGCGATGCCGTGATTCACGAGCGAGGAAATGGCGATGATATTGTACAAATTCAAAGCTCCCGAAACCTGCCCGTAGGTATCGTCGCCCCACCCATAAACGTAGCCATCGGAAGTGAGGACGTATGAATCATAAGTGCCGGCGGCGACCGCGACAATGTTTTGCAACCCCGATTGCAAGTCGCACTCTCCGTAAACGTCCTCCCCCCAGGCGTCCGCGGTGCCATTGCCGTGCAAGACGATGGTATGATCCTGGCCGCCGGCCATGGCGACCATATCCGTCAGCCCCGTCGGGATGACCGTGTCATTATAATTATTATATCCCCACAATTCCGCGGAGCCGTCACCCAGGCGGACAAAGCAATGGTACCATCCGGTCCCGATGGCGGCGACGCTCTGCAAATTTGTCGGAGTCGGAGCATAGGCATTGCCCCAGACGACGACAGCCTGGAGCGGGACGATGGGTGTCATGGTGAAACTGGCGTTGGTGGGAGTGAATGCCAGTTCCAGCGGATAACCCGCGCTTGAGTTGGAGATCGTGAACGACTGGACGCCAGGACCAAAGGACAGGGTTTGGCCCGGCGAAAACTGGCCGAGGCTGATTCCGTTTGTACTGACAGTAAACGGGGTTGAGAAATTTGTGGGGAAACCCAGAATGCCGGTGAATGCCGCTCCGGGCGTGGTCATGTCAAACCGGACGGCCGGGCTCGGAGCGAAACCAAACCAGTCTCCGGAGGGAACGGCGGTAAAGACGGAGTTGTTGATGTTGGTGCTGGTTGGCAGGATGGGAGTTTGTTGAGTCAGACCGAGGGGAGTGAAGGAATAAGTCAGCGTCAAGGTGACATCGCCCCAGCAGTACTCAGCGCTCACGCCGTAGGTGGCTCCCGACACGAAGAAGTGTGCCGCTGGCGCAGCTGCAGTGAAGGTAACGCTCCCGCTGCCGATATAGGCGGGAAAAGCGCCAGCCGCCAGGGCGCCCGAGAGATTGGTGCTGGAACCCACCAGGATGGATTTGCTTTGGTTACCGAGGACGACAGCGATGCCGACGTTCGAGAAGTTCAGCGAGCTCAACACACTGCCGTCTGGCTGGAGGATGTTGATGTAATTGGTTTCAATCGCCGTAACATATTCATTGCCAGAGCCACCATTATGGACATTTACGTATTCCGTGGCTTCACCCAACAACGAATAGGAAATGCTGTCGAGCCGGGCAAAGGGCTGGCTGAACTGTGGCATCTGGAGCGTGTTGGTCCAGGGCATATACGCGCCGGAAGGAGTGTTGTTGGTGTACGAGACCTGATCGGCGCGAGCCGCGTGGACAAAAAAGACTGAAAGAAGCAGCCAGGAAAAAACCTTGGAGTAATAATTTGCGGCTTCCATAGGCGGGCATAACGTTAAACAAACTGTTGCGGAATTGTCAAAACCTATATGCCATTCGCCGAAAAAGGTCCCGCGTTTTGTATAATCTTCACTCTTACCGGGCGGCGGCAAAACGAAGGCTCCCAGCCTTCGCTAAAGCTATGGCGTGGCAAGGAAGGCTAAAGGCTGAAACAAATTCTAAAATTATGCTTGGAATTACGACGGCACGGTCTGGGGATGAGGCTACAATGGCGCCGATCAGTTGGGACCTGATGATTCTTTTATTTCATTGGGCCCAACGTTGTCCAAGAAACAGCCAGTTCAGCCGAAGCCGGGGCACTTGTCGGACACGATCTTTCCCGAAAACAACGGGGCAGGCATACATTTTCACCCAAAAACATGGGCACGCTTTTTGCGTCTGTTCGGGCAATAACATGAACGGCAACCAAATTATTAGTCCGAATATCAAGCAACCAATTAACGGGAGCACTCCCATAGTGGGGAAACTCCGTCGTAAACTGGGCTGGACTTACGTTTTATCCAATCCTTTCAAAGTGCCGGTGACGCAGGCGCCCGCCGCGCCAGCCGACTCGGCCAAAAAGACAAAAAAGAATCCTTTCAAGGCAGGAACGGCCTCACGAGCCGCCGAATGACGCCTATCCTGTCGCACCGCTATCCGGCGAGGACAGTTCGGCGTCCCCACCAGACGAATTCAGAGCCGTTCCACTTCCGGAACGGCTTTTTTTTGACGCCACTTCGTCAGATGCACCCTGACTGTAATTCGGCAAGGAACGGCAAAAGTTAAATCAGCGGGCCTTCGGACCGTTTTTAATTTCCAACGCGCGGTTAAGATTGCCGCGGGCTTCGGCAAGATCGGGTTTCAGGCGGACAGCTTCCTGATATTGACTGATGGCCTCGTCGAGCTGGCCTTTCTTGCCCAAGGCGGTGCCGAGGTTGTTGTGGGCCTCGGCATAATCGGGCTTCAACCGGATGGTTTCCTGGAATTGAGTGATGGCTTCGTCGATCCGGCCTTCCTTAAGCAGGGCAATGCCAAGGTTGTGGCGGGCGTCGGCGAAATCGGGTTGTAAACGGATGGCCAGCTCGAATTCATGGATGGCCGCGTCGTCCCGGTTTTTGCCCAACAGCGCGATGCCGAGGTCATTGTAAGCCTCAGCAAAATTGGGTTGCCGGCGGATGGCTTCTTCGAATTGTTTTATCGCCTCGCCGATTTCGCCTTTCCGGCCCAGGGTATTGCCCAGATGGTTATACGCCTCGGCGAAATCCGGTCTCAGGCGGATGACTTCCTGAAATTGGCTGATGGCTTCATCAATCCGGTTCTCCTTGAGAAAGGCGATGCCGAGATTGTTGTGGGCATTGGCGTAATCCGGTTTCAACCGGATGGCTTCCTCAATCTGGCGGATGGCCTCGTCGGTCCGGCCCTGCTCGTCGAGAGCGGCGCCCAGATTGTTGTAAGCCATGGCATAATCGGGCTTCAGACGGATGGCTTCCTGAAATTGAGCAATCGCCGCGTCGGTTTGGCCTTTCTGGTCGAGGGCCAGGCCAAAACCATTGCGCGCGAGGTAACTATTTTCCGCAACCGCAAGCGTATGCCGGAAAAGGAATTCGCTGTCCTTCCAACAGCCGAGTTGCTGGCGCGTTATCCCGAGGCACAGAGCAATCGCCGCGCAACCCGCCACCGACAATCCAATTGCCCGATATCGCCAGCGGCCGGCCAGTTCGTTCACTCCCCAAACCGCCAGAATCAACACCCCAAGCGACGGCGCATAAGTGAAGCGGTCGGCCATGGCCACCCAACCCGCCTGCACCAGTCCGATGACGGGCAGCAGGGTTGCCACAAACCATAGCCAGCCCATCAACAAGAACGGATGCCGCCGCCGCGCCGCAAAACATAACGCCGTGATGATCAGCAGCAACCCGCCCGCCAACGCCACTTTCCCCATCGGCCAGGTCCCCGGATGCGGATAGTAAATGGCCAGGTCCGACGGCCAGAACAATTTCTTGAGGTAGCGGCAATACGACACCAGCGCGTTGGCGCCGCGCGCGTCGAAAGGCAGGGCGCTGATCGATACCACGGAATCATCGTACTTCTGCGCCGCGAACGTCACCGCGCTCATCACCAACGCCAGGGCGAGGAATGGAACTTTTTCCCAAACCAAACCCCGAACTCTCGTCACCTGCCACCCGTCACCCGTCACTCTGCCGAGCGGCCACCAATCCAACAACAGCATCACCAACGGCCATGTCACCAGCATCGGTTTGCTCATCAAACCCAGCGCAAAGAAAAAGAGTGACCAGCAGTAAGAAGAAAGGATTAAGGAGATTGATGTCCATTGCTGCTTACTCCTTGTTCCTTGCTGTTGCGCGAAACGAACATAAAAAATGAGCGCGAGCAGCCCGAAGCACGCGCTCAACACGTCTTTGCGTTCCGTCACCCACGCCACCGATTCCACCCGCAACGGATGCCACCCGAACAACGCTGCCACAAAAAGGCTTCGCCACGTTGCGCCGGTCAACTGTCGTAACAGGAAAAACACCAGCACCACGTTGGCCGCATGCAGCAACACGTTGATTAAATGATGGCCCCAGGGATTCAGACCGAAAAGCTGGCAGGCCAGCATGTGCGACAGCCACATCATCGGCGCCCAATACGCTGCCTGCTGCGTGTTGCTGAATGCCCATTTTACTCCCGCCCAGGTCAAACCACTCTGAACGTAGGGATTCTCGGTGACATAGACGTTGTCATCCAGGTTGACGAAGTCATAGCGCAGTGCCGGCCAATAAAGAGCGACCGTCACCAGGACCAGTAATGCGGCCAGCAGCCACACCGGAATATGCGGCCGGGTCAGGGCGGGAACGGATGTCCCCAACGACACGGGATTGGATTTCATCTCAGGCCGGTGCATGGGCTGCAAATGCCGTCACGGGCCGGAAGGAAAAGGCACTTCGTTCCAGTCCAGCCTCTGGACATTCTCCGAATGTTCCTCCACGAACAAATTGGTTTGTGCGGCAATCCGGACGTCCTTGAACGTGATGTCTTTGGCATACGCACAGGTAACACCGTTGGTGCCCGAGAGATTCAGATGGTCAAGGGTGACGTTTTGAATGGGACATTCCTCCAGCCCTTCAATCACGCAACACCGGTTGGCACCGGTGGCAGTGACGTGGTCAATATGAATGTCGCGGAACTGAGGCGTGCGCTCGGAGAAAGGTTCTTCCGTCGATTTGGTATAACGCAGGGAAATCACGATGGCGTTGCGGACGTTCCGCAGGCGGAAGTTGGAGGCGACAATGTCTTCGACGATCCCCCCGCGACCGCGGGTACTCTTGAGCCGAATGCCGTTGTCGGTCCCGTCGCCGTCGCAATCCAGAAAACGAACGTGCCGGACGCCGCCGGATTCTTCGCTGCCGATGGCGCAGACGCTGTGAGCGTGGGCGACATGGCAACGGAGGTAAGTGACGTCTTCAGTGGGACGATTCAGCTTGCGGCCTTCCTCATCGCGGCCAGACTTGATTCCGAAGCCGTCATCGCCCACGTCGGCATAACAATCATGCACCACGACGTGCCGGCAAGAGTCGGTGTTCAAGCCATCGGTGTTGGGCGACGTGGGTGGATTAATCATCCTGCAATTACCCACGTCAACATTTTCGCTGTAAAGCAGGTGAACGGCCCAGAAGGGCGAATTGATGAAGCTGGGCCCGTCAATGCGGACGTTCTTGCAATCTTTGATTTGGACCATCATCGGGCGGCGGCGGATGGGGCGGTCGGGCCGGGCGTTGCCGTGTTCGGCTATGTCCATGTTCGCCCACCAGGGAGCGCCCTGCCCGTCAAACGTGCCGGGGCCGGTGATGGCGATGTTGGTCAGACTGTTGGCAAAGAGCAGCGGATGCGGACCGTTTTCGGTAAGACCCTCCCAACGCGAAGTGATGTCGGGATATTCAGCGCGATTGGTCTCGAAAAGAACCACCGCACCGGCGTCAACCTGCAACGTCATGTTGTCCACCATGTCAATCGGCCCGGTGAGGAAATGTCCGGCCGGCACGCGGACAATGCCACCGCCGGCTTTCTGGCAATCGGCAATGGCCTTCCGGAACGCGTCGGTGCTGGAAACTTTGGGATCATTTACGGCGCCGTAGCTGGTGATGTTGAAGACAGGCCTGGACGGCGACCGGGAGGCGACGCATCCGGCGAGAGACCAGATCAATACGGGCAACAACAGGATTTTTAGAAAATGTTTCGTCATAATCCTTTCTGGGCAATTACTGTCTCTGGTGGGGCGAGCGTACCCGCGAGCCGACAACAATTA